>PVMK01188692.1_pt1 | contig 131295 bp, 109 predicted proteins | sample 1853481 | NCBI WGS metagenome assembly PVMK01 (sample SAMN08533507, study PRJNA380276) | Marine sediment metagenome, whole genome shotgun sequencing project.
AGGATCCCCCTCCCATGGATTACCTGCCGTCGCCTTACCACAGCGCCAAACGGACTTCCAGTCGCGAAAAGATGCAAGAAATGTGCGTGATCATCTCCCAAGAAGTAACCTGGATGGGGTCCTGTCTCGGCAACGATCGACTACTCGAGCAGGCCGCTCCTGACCGTGGTGTTGCCCGCCACGTCTGTGGCCGACAGGATCAGCGACAAACGGCTCGTATCGTCCAGGTCGATGAAGCCTACGCTGACCTCGGAGACCGCCGTAGCTTCGCCTCGGTTGGTCTCGTAGTCACCTGTCGTCGGATCCACTGTGAACCAGAGAGGGGCGATTTCTGCGTCCGGCACAGCAACCACGTCGTTCCAGGGCAGAGAAGCCCAAGCGCCGTTTTTACTTTCTGGCGGCTCGGCGGAACGCGCGGGTCCGGTTGGGGTTCACACGTCCCCCGGTCGGGTCTGCGCTGTCCGTTTCGGTTAGGTGGCGGTCTCACACGAGCTTGCACCGTCGAATCGACGGCACCGGGTCTAGCCTTATCTGACAAGATTCCAATCGACCTAGCGGCTTCAGAAATTGCAGGTCTCCGTACCAAAGGCGATGCACTCCTCCTCGCTACGAACGCCGGCAGCGATGCAGCTGTTGATCTCGTTGACGCACGCAGCCTTGGCCGCTCTGCCGACGTCACTGTCCTCGGCGCAGAATTCAAAGTCACATAGCGCATCCGGGTCGACGCCACCGCCATTGCCGCCGTTGTCGGATGTTGTGCTGTCGTTGCAGCCGATCACTCCCAGGCTGCCCGCCAACAACGCGATCATAAGAAGTTTGCTCAGTTTCATAATGTCCTCGCCTTCGATCGGGGATCCCCCATGTCTTCCTACCGCTCGCCTACCACGGCGCAACGTGCGCTGCTAGTAACGAGAACGCGCGCGCGCCTGCGACGCACACGCCACGACTGCAGCTATCACGAGCAACGCGCTGTTCATGACCAGGCCTCCTTCCATTCGACGATAGCGCGTCTCTCGTTCGCACCGGGTTGCGTTGCGCAAGAATCCGGGGCCTGCGCAGACCGTTTTGATTTTCGGGTTTTTTGTGTCAGCATTTGTGACAGCGCTTGCGGATCATATTGATATCATTGGTAAAACTACGTTTCTAGCTCGGCCTGGGCAACGCGGGTACCGTCGAAGACCAAATCATCCAATGGATGCTGGCACCCACATAGGATTTCGGGCGGCTGTCGCGGCCGCCCTGTGCGTTTTCTCGGTCACCGGGTGTCAGGACGAGCCCCCGACGGATGAGGATCCGCGTCGCCCGGCCTCCTGCCCCAAGGTGCGCGCGGTCGAACCGCCCCTCACCCACGTGTTGCCGGAGCACGAAACGCTGGACTACTGGCTCTCGCGCAACGAACCGTACGGCCCACTCGATGAACCATTGCTGGGCCCCGACTCGATACGACGCCACGGCCTTGCGCTTCGGGAGGCGCGGGATGGCGAGCCGATCGGACAGGCGGACCTGCTAGCGGCCATCGACCGGGACGCGCTGCGAATGCAGGTCAGCGAACGACTGGCGTATATGAGGGAGCGGCTCGAAGCACACGAGTTGGTCGACCGAGAGGGCCAACCCCTCGAGCCGAGCAGGCTAGTGGCGTTCGAGACACCCGCCTCGATTGAAGCAATCGACGAGTGGAGAGTCGTCGAAAAGCTCGAAGCGCTTCGCTGCGGCCCCTATGACAGCAGCTTGCACACGGCGCCCGTTGACCGGGACTTCGACCGAAACCGGTGTAGCACGATGCGCGAGGGTGAGGTCGTTCAACTGCTCGCGCGTTGGCCCAACGGCATGTACCTCGCGCGAACGCCGTACGCCCTCGGCTGGGTTCCAAGCGAGGCGCTCCCCCTCGCCGTGGACCGCGACGTCATCGAATCAACGCTTGAACAACGAGAGCCTCGAGCATTCACGCGCCGCGCGGTACTGACCGAGGCTTTCTCGATGCTCGGCGAGCCGTACGGCTGGGGAGGCAAAGGGGGAGGCTACGACTGCTCGCGTTTTCTACTGGAGGTCTTCGCACGGTTCGGCATCGCTCTGCCGCGACACAGTGCGCGCCAGGCCCTTGCCGGTACTTTTGGCATCGACGTATCGGCTGTCGAGGACCTCAACGAGAAGCGGCTCCTACTCGAAGCCGCCGCGCGGCGTGGCGTCGTACTGCTGCACTTCCCAGGCCATATCATGCTCTACCTCGGCACGACCAAGGAAGGCCTGCCGATGGCGATACACGCATTCTCCGAGTTCCTGACGCCCTGTGAAGGAACCGACCTAGAGACGGTGAACCGCGTCGACCGGATCGCGATAAGCGACCTGTCGTTGGGCGAGGGGAGCTCGCGGGGCGCCTTCCTGAGGCGGATCACCCACATGACGGTGTTGGGGAACACACCTGGACCGGCCCTCGTGGCCAACGCCGAGCTTCGTCCGAGTGCCCCAATTTCGATCCCGGCCGGCCGTTGCGCGGACACCAGACGTGTCGCCCTCTTTCGCTCACCGCACCGGCCCAATGTGTCTCAGCCGCTTCGGGTCATCGTAACTAGCGAACGCGACCCTGGACTTGCCTCGCTCGTCCTCTTTGCTCCGGACGGCTCGCAGATCACACCGGTGCAGCATGTGCTCGACGGCCCCCCACACAGCCGTTGGGTCGAAGTACCAGAACCTACCGCCGGACGCTGGACCGCCGTCTTTGCCGACGGTGACCTGGTTCGCGCCTGTGAGCACATCCAGGTCGCGAAACACCCGGCCCAGCAATCGCCGCGCTCCATTCCTGGTCCGGCTTGGAAGACGAGCCGGAGGTGGGAGCGGGATACAGAGAACCTCTACTCTGCATTCGTCGAACAGCTCTTCCGAGAGCCTGCCGGCGAAGACATCACCTGGCCTCATCTGCAAGCGGTGATCGGAGAACGAGAACGGAACCTGCTCTACGATCATCGGTTGCCAGGGGAGGACTCGAGGCTCGACCTGGAGCCAGACTGCGCCGACCTGCCCTACTTCCTGCGGGCGTACTTCGCTTGGAAGCTCCGGTTGCCGCTCGTGTATCGGGCATGCACGAGGGGCCGTAAAGACCAGCCACCGCGTTGCGAGCCCACTGTGTTCTCCAATCTCGATTCGGTTCCGGATGCCAACGATGTCGCCGCGTTTCGAAGGTTCACGCGCCGAATGGCGGGGACGGTCCACTCCTCCAGCCCACGCACCCTCCCGAACGATGACCACACGGACCTCTACCCGCTGCGCATGAGCCGCAAGGCCATGCGACCCGGATCCGTGTTCGCCGACCCGTACGGCCATGTCCTGGTCGTGGCGCGATGGAAACCCCAGGGAGTCACCGACTACGGTGTCTTGATCGGCGCCGACGCCCAGCCCGACGGTACCGTCGGCCGGCGACGGTTCTGGCGGGGATCGTTCTTGTTCACCCCCAATACGGCCTTGGTTGGCGCGGGCTTCAAGGGATGGCGCCCGGTAAGGTACGACGCGGTCTCTGACACTGACACTGGCACTGACAGTGGCCTGGGTCCTCGGCCGTGGAGCATTGCCACCAATGAGGACCTGCGGAAGAGCGGCGGACTCCGGAGCTGGTCCGAGGCCCAATACAAAGGCACTGCCGATGACTTCTACGCGGCCATGGAGGGGATGATCAACCCACGCGCGCTCGACCCGGTCCGCATGCAGATCAGGTTGGTCGACGCCCTCGAAGAATCGGTACAGCGGCGACGGAGCTCGGTGCAGAACGGTGAAGACTTCATGAAAGCCCGGAAGTACGAGCCGATAGACATGCCGCGCGGCGGAGCGCTGTTCCTCACGAGCGGCCCGTGGGAGGACTACTCCACTCCGTCACGCGACATGCGACTGCTGATCAGCATCGACGCTGTCGTATCATTTCCTGCCACTGTCGCGGCGCACCCCGGACGCTTTGGAACTCGAGAAGCCGATCGCGAAGAGGCCGCGCGGCTGGTACGCGCTGCGCTCGAAACGGAGCTCGCGAAGCGTACGTTCGAATACATCGGTTCGGACGGTAGCGCATGGAAGCTGTCGCTCGCAGACCTAGTCGAGCGAATGAAAGCCATGGAGATGGGGTACAACCCGAACGACTGCGCCGAGATTCGCTGGGGGGCTCCCGAAGGCTCCGAGGAGCGCGCGACGTGCAAACGACGTGCTTCGCAGCAGCAACAATCCCGAATGCAGAAGTACCGGAAGTGGTTCGCAGAACGCGAGCGACCGGGATAGACGCGTCATACGGGGCGCGGCGGAACACGACACGCGGTTCCGCCACGCCCCTCCATACGCAACCATGGGCGTCAACATGCGCGACCGTACCTACATATCTGCGGTGACGCGCGTGGGCGTATGTAGACATCTACGAAGGAGGACGGCTCGGGATGGACAGCACAGGGAGTGGGCAAGGAGCCCCTCTTGTGTCGAGCCAACGGAGCTAGAAGTCGGAGCCATTCTGGTGCAGGAGACGGCGACGGGGTCCCGCGAGCGAGCACGGCCGTCGCGAGCCGTTCTCCGTTCGTGTAGTTGCCAGCTCTATGAGCCGCCCCGTCCGTTGAAACCCCGTGTCGTGTTCCGCCGCGCCCCGGGGCGTCTGCGACCTCTACGCTGTGAACGCGTCGCTCGCGGCTGGCTGAGCGCCATCGTCCGTCGCAACCCGAACCGCCTCTACCGCGGAGATGCGGTCCGTCTCGCTGTAGTAGTCGAAATCCGGATTGGCCACGATGTAGTCCACGGACGCCGTTTCGAGATTTTGCACCCTTTCCGCGTTCAACTGCTCCTCGGTGATCGAGCCGTCACCGATCGCAGTCAGTCCCGCTACGCAAGCGATGGAAGTCGCCTCATCCAGATCCTTTTCAATTTCTGGTTCGTCGGGATTGAAAAGCCCGCTAATGTCGGTGTCGCCTTCGTCGGTCATTCCTCCGACGACGACGGCGACCACTGCTTGCGCTTCGACGTCCACGATAAACTGGCCGTTCGCGTCCGTCGCCCCTACTTCCGCGCTGACGATGTTGCCCTCGTCATCATAGGTTAGCAAAACGACGACTTGGTTCGCGAGCGGGAACGTCTCGTCGCTGTCTGGCTCTGGGGCCAACGCCTGGCCGATGAGTCGCGAGATGGGTCCGCCAGCCGTACCGCTGCTGGTGCTGCATCCCGGGGCCATGGACACGGCGAGTGCGGCGGCGAGTGCCGTCACGGAAAGGAAACTTGCAACTCCATTCATGCCTGGACTCCTCTCGACATCAGTCACGAGCGCCGAGGCTATTGCAATCAGCCCGACAAGAAAAGAGGGAACCTCATAGTCGGGGCGCGAACGGGCGCGGTACGCCAGCCCTTGGGGCTACCGCCACTCTTGGGCGTTCTCGTCCACCTCATACCCATCGATCGCGCGCGGCTTCGGCCCGCTGATCTTCTTTGGCTCGGGGCCTTCGATCGGGCGTTCGGTTTTTGCACCGCCTTCAATTGGCTTGGACGTCGGCCGCTGAATCGGTGTACCTGAAGGTGCGACCTCCGGGCGCTTCGGCAACGGCTGCACGACGTTCCTGAGCTTCGGCTCGGGCACACCTGGATCGGACTCGACGATGACGGGCGGCTCGTACTGGATTTCGATGACGGCGGAGACCGTACTCGACACGGTGTCATCCAACGGTTTCAGCACCACGGTGCCGACACGTTGCCGAACGCAGTCCAGAGCCGCCGCGGACACGCCGGAGCCATACGCCGATGGTTCGATGATCATGCCCGTCGGCCGCACAATCCCGGTCACACTGATTCGAATGGTCGTGGGGCTACTCGAAACGAAGTCACTTACGCAGTCAGTCGGGATACCGAGCGCAGCGCTGAGCTCAGCGTTCAAGTCGCGCTCCGGCTCTTCTTCGGTCGCCTGGAGTTGGACGACGTCCGGCGCGGGCGGGTCGGGAGTGATGGGTGGGACGTGCCGCGCTGGTTCGGCGGGGATCGGCGGTGGATATACCACCGGCGCCTCGAAGCCAATGTGCGACCCGCGGACGGGCTCTTCCCCGCTCTGGCACCCCAGCACCAACACGGCAGCGACACAGGCGGCCCAAGCACGGATCATGGGTTGAGCTTAGCTGGCAAAGGCGGTCGGCGGTACTTCGTGCTGTGAGCGATGCCTAACGGCGCCAGGCCGCGCCAATCGAGAAGCCCCAATACTGATCCAGGGCCCCGCCAGCGACGTAGGGCGGATCCGGGGCCACTGGGTTGAGGTCGAACCAATAGCGTCGGTAGTCGGCGCCGATGCGGATTTCGAAGCCCAGCGGCAGCGCGTAGCCAAGCATCAGCATCGCGTCCATGCCGTTGGCCTTGGCTTCGGGGAACCACTGGGCCGTGCCGATGCCGCCGAGGGAGAAGACCCCGCGGAACGCGGCATTGGCGGCGACGATGAACTGTTCCTTCCTACCGATACCAACCCGGAAGCCAGCACCGATTCGCACGAACTCGTACTTCACGCGTCGTTCTCGAGGTCGTAGAGGTTGACAGCTCTCCCATCGAGCCGAAACCGAAGCCCGTAGAAGAATCCAAATCCGGCTCTCGGGTCCAACCAACCTCGAACATCGTGCACGCTGTCGATCGGCCAATTGTCGACGACCGCAAACAGGACGAGCGCGTTGTAGGCGTTGATGTAGTAGGCGAGCCGCTCGGGCTCGGCCGTGAAGCGCTCGGGGGTGGCGCGCGGCCCGATCTCTCCCAGCGTAGCGATGAAGCGGCGTAGCTCCTTCTCTTCCGAGCGGACGGCATCGTAGTCAACACCCGTCGGGCGCACCCAGCGGCCAAGTGCGTCGTTCCACCAATCGTAGTCGAACCCGTTCTCGGGCTGCGCGAGTGGCTGCGCGTCGACCGTGACCGAACGCAGGCCAAGCGCCTTGATCGTGAGTAGCCCAGCGGCGCCGATGACCGACGCGATCAGAAGAACCACCCCCCACCAGCGTCCGTACCAGGGTTTCGGTCGTTCGGTCACAGCGGGAGTATTGCACACAGCCCCGAATCGTTACATGCCTTCACCCAACGGCATGTCGAGCACCACGATTTGGCACAACCCTGGTTGCAGTAAGTCACGTCAGACGTTGCAGCTCATTCGCGAGCGCGGCATCGAGCTCTTCGAATAGCCATGGACGTTCATCTTCTCGCCACGCTCCCCCTCTGGCTTGCAGCGTTTCTGCTGTCGCTCACGTGCCACGAGGCGGCGCACGCCCTCGTGGGTAAGCTCGGCGGTGATTCGACCGCCGCCGCCCAGGTGACGCTCGACCCATTGCCACACATCAGGAGGGAACCGTTCGGCACGCTCGTGGTTCCTGTCTTGTCGTTCTTCCTGAACGGCGGCGGCTGGATGATCGGTTGGGCCAGCGCACCCTACGACGCGGCGTGGGCGAAACGTCACCCAAGGCGCGCCGCCAGCATGGCCGCGGCGGGTCCGGCGGCGAATTTTGCCCTAGTTTTGCTCGCCGCCCTAGCGATCCGAATTGGAGTCGAGACCGGTTACTTCACGCTGCCCATCGACGGGCTGAGCCTCGAGACCCTGGCGGTCGCGCCCTCCGGCATCGCCAAGGGGCTGGCTCTCTTCTTGAGCGTTCTGTTTTCGATCAACGTGGTCCTCGGAACGTTTAACCTCATTCCGCTGCCCCCGCTCGACGGGTACGCGATCGTCCCTCTGATACTGAACGACCGGCTCCGCGACAAGTGGTTCGGACTCTTCTCCGGCGGCGGCTCGCTGATGGGCCTGATCATCGCGTGGTTCATATTCGGTCGCTTGATACCACCGGTGTTCAAGGCGGCCATCGGCGTGCTGCATTGGGGTATGTAGCCGGCGTCCCGTGCTATTGTGAGCCCGTGCGATGGATGGGGGCGGTACTCGGGTGCGCATTATGGCTGACGGCGTCCGTCTCAATGGCCGACGCGGCAGACGCTCACTATCGGCTCGCCAAGACACTACGCGCTCAGGGCCAGTACGAGGAGGCGCTGGCGGAGATCGACCTCGCGGTAGCCGCAAGGCCGACGTATGCGCAAGGCCATCTCGCCCGTGGTTCGATCTTGCGGAGGCTCGGTCGATTCGAAGCCGCGCTCGGGGCGTTCAGACGCGCGATTGAGCTCCAACCCAAAGATGGTCGCGCCTACGGTCTGGCGGGAGCCGCCCTGCTCCGGCTCGACCGCCCGACAGAGGCGGTGAAGTACCTCAAAAAAGCTACGGAGCTCGAGCCCAAGCACACGAACCATTGGCTCAACCTCGGTGTTGCCTACCGCAGATCAAAGAACAACGAAGCAGCGATCGCGACATACCAGAAGGCGCTGAAGGTCGTCCCGAACGACCCGCAGCTGCTGAACAATCTTGGCGTGGCGCTCCGCAAGGCACGACGCTACGACGCGGCGATCGAGGCCCACGAGCGAGCGAGCAGAGCGGCCCCGTACGACCCGGACATCTCCCGCAACTTGGCGATCTCTTTGCGCGGCGCGAAGCGGTACAAGGCCGCGATCCCGATCTACATTCAAGCGATCGAGCTCGGCGACGGCGGCCCGGCCGACCTTCTGTTCGACTTGGCGTCTTGCTACGAGAAGGTTGGCAACACGAAAATGGCGATCGCTACGTTCGAGCGATACATCCAAGCCACCGAAAGAAGCGAGCCCGAAGCAGCACAGCGCGCGCAACGCGCCGTGGACAACCTCAAGAAGAGATAGCGAGATCGCGAAGCACGGCGTTCGCCGCGTTGTGGCCAGCCGCTCCTACGACCGACCCGGCGGGGTGGCAGCCCGCTCCGCAGGCATACAGCCCGGCCACCGGTAGTCGATAAGGCAGCCGATCGGCGAACCCGAAGCTGTTGTCGACGTGATGGATGTGCCCGGCGCCTACAATCAAGACGTCTACCGCACACTAGTTGATGAAGAAGCTGAGGCCGGCTTCGATGCTCCACGCGTGGTTCGGCGCGCCGGGCGGCATCTTGAAGTACCGCGTCCACCGGCCGCGCACTTCCAATCCCAACCAGTCGAGAAAGCCATACCCAAGGCCCGCGAACGCGCCGACCGTGCCGGTGCCCTCCACGTGGGTCACCAACGGGACGCCGAGATACCCCCCCGCGAACGCGCCCGAGAGCCGAAGGCTCTTGATGTTACCCCGAAGCGCAAGCACGGCGCCGCCGCCGAAGCCGGGGTCGTCGAGTGGCCAGCTCTTTCCGAGCCATTGGAAGTAGCCGCCGATGTGCAGAGGCCCCGCCACGCCATAGGATCCGTCTAGCCAGAGGGTCGGCTGCCATTTTCGTTGACCGTTGAACTTGGATACGGTGCCACCGAACACTCCGTCGAAGACGACGAGATCATAGGCGTCTGCGGAGGCGGTCCGGATACCTCCGAGCAGTACACAGCAAAGCACCAATGAGCACAGCAGGACTGGCATGAGCGCGGCTCGCTTCACGCCCAAGGCTGTTACCACAGCTCCGATGGGCGCCCGCAAAACCTGCGGGACCGGGGCTGCGACTCAGCCCGCTATCGCCGCGACGATGACGTCCGAGACGTCGAATTGCCTGAGGAAGTCCGTGCGGGCTTCCTTCATTTGGCTGACCCACTGCTCGTAGTCGGCACGCCGCCCACGCCCCTCGTAGAAACGGCTGGGGTTCAGAATCTCGGCAGGGACCTGGTCGACGAGGCTGGCGTTTTCGGGAGCGTCGACGTCGACTATCTCGTAGCCGAAGTCCGGGTCCTTCTTCCATTTGATGGTGCCGCTCAGGAGTGCCTCGAGCATTGCGCTCGAATGGCGGATCTTCACCTTGAGCGCATTGTTCTCTTTGGCGTCGCTCGCCTCGCCGCCGATGTAGCCGGTGTTCATCAGCCACATGGTGACGCCCGGCATGGTCGCGGCAAGCTCTGCGAAGCGTTTCGCCTGCAGCCCGTGTTTCGCTGGGAAGAACGGCTGCGTGAATGGCGAACGCGTCTTGCCGCGGTCCTTGCCTGCGGCGCTCGTCTTCGAGGTTTCGCCGAGCATGAAGTAGCCAGCGGCCTGCTCGGGCGACGTGAAGCGAACGATGCCTGGCATCGCGGCGTCGCGCCCCTCGTCCCGGTTGAGAATACCCATCGACTTGACCTGCGGGACGTTGTGCAGATCGGCAGCCTCGGGGATGGAGCTCATGGGCACGATCGAGCGGCCGTTCTGTGTCCAGACTACGAAATCCCAGCCGTCCGCTGGAATGCCCTGGCTATTGACCACGTCATCGACATTCACGCCGCCTGCAATGTACTTGTCGACGTTTTCCGCCTTGGCACCCGTAGCGATCAGGATGTCGCGAAGGCGCGTGACGTCCTCGACGCCAAGCACACCCTTGATGAAGTCGAACGAGCCATCGGCCTCGAGGAAGACGTTCTCGAGCCAGGCATCGCTACCGGTGGTTGCGGTGAACAGAACCGGCTCGGTCTCGAAAGACAGCCCGTCGGTCTTGGCGAAGCAGCCGTTCTCGGTGATCGAAAGTGCCCCGTGCGGCCACAGCGCCACCATGTCGTCCTGAATCGGCTCGGTGAGGTCGCCTTGCTTTGAAAACGTGGTAGTCGTCTTGCCCGTCCCCGACAGGCCCATGATCGTCATGGTGAGCTTGCCGCCATCCGCGGCGGTCACAGCCTTGGCACCCGCGTGAAGAACGAGCCCGCCCTTCTGGTACACGTAGTGGTTGAGCATGCGGAGGATGCCCTTCTTCGACTCGCCGAAGTAGTCGGCGCCTATCACGTGCGTCGTCCAATTCTCCATATCGACGATGATGGCCTGGCCGCCCGACATGTCGTCGAGCTTCAAGTCCGGCGTGTAGTAGAGCCGGAAGGTCGGTTCGAACGCTGAGGCCAACTGCTCCTCGGTCTCGACATCGGAACGGGGGAACGCGAGAATCTGCTGCATGCCTGCGATATTCGCGCCCTCGGGGGTGTACAGCCACGTCGTACCAAACGAGCGGTCGCCCAGTCCCACATAGCCGTCGATGGCGATGAGCTTGCCCTTGTCGGCGATGTATTTCGCCTGGCGCTCGATCAATCCACGGGCCGTGTCCGGGTCCATGATCTGATGGCTCCACCGATCTTCGGTGTCGATGATGTAGGTGTACTTGGCCATCCGCGCTTTGTTGCGCGACACCTTGTTGATACTGCCCGCCGCCGTCGGTTGGACACACGGGGTGTGTGCCATCGCGAGCTCACGGAGCTCGGGCTGACCGGGGTTCTCAATATACTCGACGTCGAAGGGACGGGGGTCTCGGGTCGCCATACTCTCTCCGCTTTCTCAGACAGTGCCATATGACAATGTTTCACGGGTGTGTCCAGGAGCAAGGAGAGTTGCCGGGCACCAGACTCGAAGTAAGCTGCACGCCGTGCGCGCGGTGCCTCTAAATTCTCGCGAAGCTTCATATTTCGAAGAGTCGAATTGGAGCGATTGGCGCTGGCAAGCGCAGCATTCGGCGACGAATTTACAAGCCCTCGACAACGCCCTGACCCTCACGGATGCGGAACGAATTGGCGCGAGCCGCGCGATGGCCGCGGGCCTGCCGATTTCGATCACCCCTTACTATTTAGGGCTCTGTGACCCGGTCGACCCGGACTGCCCGATTCGCCGCCAGTGCATCCCTCGCGCGGAGGAGGCGATCGCGGTCAAAGGCGACCTCCGCGACCCATTGGGTGAGGAGGCTCACGAGGTCGCCCCTCACCTGATTCAACGCTACCCGGATCGCGTCCTCTTGGTCGCCACCGATCGCTGCGGCGTCTATTGTCGCTTCTGTACGCGGTCGAGGCTCGTCGGCGACGGCGGTGGAGCACGCTCGATGGCTGCCCTGCGCCCCGCGTTCGAGTGGATCGAGGCCCACCCGGAAATCCACGATGTCATCGTGTCGGGCGGCGACCCGTGCGTGATGTCCACCGAGCGGCTTGCCAGGCTCCTTCGGCGGCTTCGGGGCATCGACCACGTCGACTATGTGCGCCTCGCCACGCGGGCGCCGGTCACCCTCCCCCAGCGAATCACCGAGGAGCTTTGCCACGCCATTCGTGAGAGCCACGACGCCACTTGGGTGATGACCCATTTCAACCACCCGAAAGAACTGACCGACGAGGCACGCGCAGCATGCGCGCGCATGGCGGACGCCGGCCTCCCGGTGATGAATCAAACCGTCCTGCTTCGAGGCGTCAACGACGATCCCCACACACTCGAAGCATTGTTTCGAGGTCTCGTCCGGTCGCGTGTTCGGCCTTACTACCTCTTGCAAATGGACCCCGTCGGCGGAACCGGGCATCTACGGACGCCGTTGCGGCGCGGCATCGAGCTGATGGCAGCCCTTCAAGGACGTGTGAGCGGAATTGCGCTCCCCAAGCTCATCGTCGATACGCCAGGCGGCCTCGGCAAGGTGCCAATCGGGCCGAATTACCTCGTGAGCGAGGACGGCGGCGTGACGGTGCTCGAAACGTTCCGCGGAGATCTCGTCGAGTACTACGACCCCCCCGAGCTCTGAAACGCTTACTTTGTGCCCCCGCCGCGTGGCAAGGCCCCACGGTTGTTGTAGAGGAGGACCCATGCAACGAGCTCTAACGCTCCATCAAACAACCATCGGGAAAAAGGTGATCATGGCCCTGTCCGGCGTGATCATCGTAGGCTTCACGATCGGGCACTTCCTAGGCAACCTGAACCTCTACCTCGGCCCAGAGGCCATGAACGGCTACGCCGAGAAGCTGCAGAGCTTGCCGCCTTTGGTATGGGGAACACGTCTGGTCCTGCTGTTTGCTGTCGCCGCACACATCTGGGCGGCAGTCTCGCTGTGGGCCCGCAATCTCAAAGCTCGAGGCTCGCGCTACGAGAAGCGGAAGGACCTCGCGACCGACTACGCGGCGCGGACGATGTACTGGTCAGGTCCGATTCTTTTTCTCTTCGTGGTGTTCCACCTATTGCACTTCACGATCCTGCCAGCACATCCCGGCGATGTGTATCGCAACGTCGTCGAGGGCTTTCAGATCCCGGTGATCGCGGGGGTGTACATCGCAGGGAACGTGGCCCTCGGCTTCCACATCTTTCACGGTATCTTCAGCGCGTTCCAGACGCTTGGTGCCAGCCATCCTCGGTACGACACCTATCGCCGCGATGCAGCCATCGCGATTTCCGCCACGATCACCATCGGTAACCTGTCGTTCCCGATTTCGGTGCTCGCCGGGCTAGTCACACTGTAAAGGTCGTCATGGAACTTCGATCGAACGAACCGACCGGTCCCATCGAGAATCGCTGGGAGAAACACAAAGAGGCGAGCAAGCTCGTCGCTCCAGCCAATCGCCGAAAGCACACCGTCATCGTCGTGGGGAGCGGACTCGCCGGCGGCGCGGCGGCCGCTTCGCTCGGCGAGATGGGCTACAACGTCAAGTGCTTCTGCTACCAGGACAGCCCCCGACGCGCGCACAGCATCGCCGCACAGGGCGGGATCAACGCCGCGAAGAACTACCAAAACGACGGCGACAGCGTTTACCGCTTGTTCTACGACACGGTGAAGGGCGGCGACTTCCGTTCCCGTGAATCGAACGTCTATCGGCTCGCCGAGCTCAGCCTGAAGATCATCGACCAGGCGGTAGCGCAGGGCGTGCCGTTCGCTCGCGAGTACGGTGGCCTGCTCGGGAACCGCTCGTTTGGGGGCGCACAGGTTTCACGCACCTTCTACGCGCGCGGGCAAACCGGTCAGCAGCTCCTGCTCGGCGCATACCAGGCGCTCAGTCGGCAGATCGAAGCAGGCACCGTCGAAATGTTTCCGCGTACGGAAATGCTCGACCTCATCGTGCACGACGGCCGCGCCCGCGGCATCGTCACGCGCTGCCTCACGACTGGTGAAGTCCGACCGCACATCGCGGACATGGTCGTTCTTTGCACGGGCGGATACGGCAACGTTTTCTACCTCTCGACCAACGCGAAGGGCTGCAACTGCACGGCGGCTTGGCGAGCGCACCGCCACGGCGCCGCGTTTGCGAACCCCTGCTACACGCAGATCCACCCGACGTGCATCCCGCAGGCTGGCAGCTACCAATCGAAGCTGACACTCATGAGCGAGTCGCTCCGCAACGACGGGCCGCGTCTGGGTTCCGCGGAAGAAGGAAGATGTCACGAAGCCCCCCGAGGACATCCCGGAAGCGGATCGCTACTACTACCTCGAGGAGCGTTACCCCGCGTTCGGCAACCTCGTCCCGCGCGACGTGGCTTCGCGCAACGCGCTCTACGTCACCAACGACGGGCTGGGCGTGGGCGCGGAGGTCGGCGGCGAGCGACGCGGCGTCTATCTCGACTTCAACGATGCGATCAGCCGCCTCGGCGAGCAGACCATTCGTGAGCGCTACGGCAACCTCTTCGAGATGTACGAGCGCATCACGGGAGACAGCCCGTACGAGGCGCCGATGCGCATCTACCCAGCAACTCACTACACGATGGGCGGCCTTTGGGTGGACTACAACCTCGAGACGACCATCCCCGGGCTCTTCGCCGGTGGCGAAGCCAACTTCTCCGACCACGGTGCGAATCGGCTCGGCGCGTCTGCGCTCATGCAGGGCTTGGCAGACGGGTACTTCGTGCTGCCCTTCACCGTTGGCAACTACCTCGGCGAGGTTCGCGCCCTGCCTCCCCTCACCGAGGACCACGCGGACGTACGTAAGGTCGTCGATGCTGTCGCGGAACGCGTGAACAAGTTGATGAACGCGCCCGACCCCAAGCACGCACCTGAGCACTTCCACCGTGAGCTCGGCATGATCATCTGGACGAAGTGCGGCATGTCGCGCAACAAAGCAGGCCTCGAAGAAGCACTCCGGGAGATCCCGAAGCTCCGCGACCAGTTCTGGCGCGAACTGAAGATCACGGGCACCGGTGCGGATCTCAACCAGACCCTCGAACGGGCGGGCCGTGTGGCCGACTTCTTCGAGCTGGGCGAGCTGATGTGCCTGGACGCCTTGAAGCGCGAGGAGAGCTGCGGCGGCCACTTCCGCGAGGAGCACGAAGAAAACGGAGAGGCGCTCCGTGACGACGAGCACTTCAGCTACGTCGCGGCGTGGGAGTGGACCGGCAATCCGGGCGAGCCTCGGCTCAACCAGGAGCCGCTGACCTTCGAATACGTCAAGCCCACCAAGCGGAGCTACAAGTAAGGGATCGATCGATGAGCGAAGAACTACTCAACCTTACTCTGCACGTGTGGCGCCAAGACGGCCCGAACGCCTCCGGCCGGTTCGAAACCTACTACGCGAAAGACATCACGACCCACATGTCGTTCCTCGAAATGCTCGACGTCGTGAACGAAGAGCTGATCGAAAACGGCAAACTTCCCATCGCGTTCGACCACGACTGCCGAGAAGGCATCTGTGGCACCTGCGGGATGGTGATCAACGGCGTCGCCCACGGGCCCTCAAAAGCTCACGACCGCCTGCCAGCTCCACATGCGCCAGTTCAAGAACGGCGCTGAGATTTGGCTGGAGCCGTGGCGCGCGCATGGCTTCCCGATCATCAAGGACCTGATCGTCGACCGAACGGCGTTGGACCGCATCATCCAGGCCGGTGGCTACATCTCGATTCGAACGGGCAGCGCCTCGGAGGCCAACGAATTGCCGATTCCGAAGGAAATCGCCGACCAGGCGATGGATGCGGCGGAGTGCATCGGATGCGGCGCGTGCGTGGCAGCCTGCCCGAATGCTTCGGCCAGTCTTTTCACCGCCGCCAAAATATCTCACTTGTCGCTTCTGCCGCAGGGGCAAGCCGAACGACAGGATCGCGTGCGCACGATGGTCGCGCAGATGGACGCCGAGGGCTTCGGTGCCTGCACCAACCATGGCGAGTGCGAAGCCGCGTGTCCCAAGGGCGTGAGCCTGAGGTGGATTGCGCGAATGAACCGCGAGCTCGTGCGCGCGATGGTGAAGGCCGATGCGCCGATCGAGAGCCGCGAGCGCTAGGCGCGTCGGTTACCCCAAAGGAAACGGCCGGCGACTGCTATCACCGCGAGGACGATGAGGACCAGCGTCGCTGCGGCGTAGCGTTCGGCCAGCTCGCGCAGTGCTTCCCAGTTGTTGCCGACCGCGTAGCCAAGGGACCATCAGCAACGCGTTCCAGAGCGCCGCGGAGATCCCCGCCGAAGACAATGACCCGGCCCGCGCTCATTCGAGACAGCCCGGCGCCGACGAAGAAAAATGCTCGAAGCGCGGGCAAGAACCGATTCACCGCGAGGTACATCGCGCCGTGCTGCTCGTAGCCACGACGCACTGCGTCGAGAGCCCGTGTGGCGCCAGGCGTTCTCAAGAACGAAGGCCAACTGTCTTCGTGGTTTGCCAGCCAAACACCAAAGCCCCACGCCGCGAGCCCTCCTAAGAGCGCACCGAACGTCATCGCGAGGTACACGAGCGCCCAATGCAATTGCGAGCGAACGGCTAACGCCACCGCGAACAGTGCGACAGTATCTCCGGGGATTGGCGGGAAAACGTACTCGATCCCAGTGGCGGCAACGACGAGCACGTAGGCCCAGTGCTGAGGGCCGTGCTCCAATGTGTGCAGAAATTCGTCAAGCATTGGAACAACACATACGCTGCTGGACAAGGTCGGTGTAGCACACTGGCCGGCTCGACATCAGCACTCGATGGGTCAATCTACTTCAACGCAGGTTTAGAACAGTGGCGAGCGTAGATCCCTTGGTGTCGGTGTTGCAACGTCCCAACGTACGGGTCGACGACGTTGCCATCATCCTTGCCACCGAAGCCGACCCGCTGCTCGACGATCGCACGATGCGGCGCGGCCTCGATGGCCTTGGCGCCGAAGCATTGATCCGGCGAGGCCTTCGCTCGACGCCTGAGCGTGACGGACGAATCCTCGCAGAGCTGCTTTTCGAAGATCTCGGGTTCGAGGGCGACCACGACGATTACTACAACCCCTACAACAACTACCTCGACAAAGTGATGATCCGCCGCAAGGGGATTCCGATCTCACTTTCGGTGCTGACGATAGCGGTCGGCGAGCGGGCGGGGATGCAAGTCGAGGGCGTGGGGTTCCCTGGTCACTTCTTGGTTCGCGTCGGCGGGGCCAACGGCGTCTATCAAGACCCGTTCCACGGTGGTGAGCTGTTAGACGGTCAAGGCTTGCGAAAGCTCGCGGCACAGTTCCTCGGTGCGGAAATGGCGATCCACCCGAGTTACCTCGAGCCGGTGGACTGCCTCACGATCACGATTCGTATGTTGGCGAACCTCAAGAACGCGCATCGCCGCCAAGGGGACTACGCCAGGGCGATGCTGGCCTGCGACCACTTAGTCGAGCTCACGCAGGCGCCGGAGCACCGCCGCGACCGCGGCTTGCTGGCCCACGCCTTGCGCACCTACGGCGCCGCCTCGGAAGACTTGGCCGCGTATCTCGAGGCGCGACCGGACGCCAAGGATGCCCAGGTCATCAGCCGCGCCCTCGAAGAGGCCCGAGAGCAAGCTGACCTGGTTTTGCACTGATTTGAGGCCGCCACTTTACGGCGACTTTGCGGCCACTTCACGGCTATTTTACGGCCACTTTACTCTTGCCCACGGCGTGCCATGACCCCGGCCGACCGGTGAGTTCGCATGTCGATCGAATCCCTCAAAGCGCTGTTTCGGGCCGAGCTCGATGAGCTATCCGCGTATCGGGTGCCGCATGCCCCGCCCGCGGTGAAGCTCGATGCGAACGAGAGCCCCTGGCCCTTGCCACCGGCGGCCCGCGCACGGATCGCGGCCGTGTTGCACGCGAGCGAGCTGAATCGCTACCCCGACGGCCGAGCGAGCAAGCTACGTGAAGCACTGGCCCACGGACTCGGCGGAAGCGCGGACGAGTACGTCCTAGGCGTTGGTTCGGACGAGCTCATCTCGCTGATCGCGACCGCGATGTGTCGATCGAGAGCGAACGCAGAGCGACCAGCGGTCGTGTTCCCCGAACCGACGTTCGTGATGTACGGGATGACGAGCCGCGCGCACGGCTGGCGCGCCGTCGGTGTGCCCCTGGACGGCGCATGGGACCTCGACGCGGATGCGATGGCTGACGCGATCGAACGGACGAATCCAAACGTCGTCTACTACGCAAGCCCGAATAATCCCACTGGCAATTGTTTTTCGCGCACCAGGCTCGAAGCGCTGATCGACGCATTCCCCGACTCGCTGCACGTCATCGACGAAGCGTATGGCCCCTACTCCGGGCAGTCGTTTGCCACGTTCGCAGAGGAACGCCCTCACTGCGCATTGATGGGCACCCTGTCCAAAGTGGGGTTTGCAGGCATTCGGGTCGGCTGGGTGCGCATCCACGAAGCACTCTCGGCGGAGCTCGAGAAAGTGCGTCAGCCGTTCAACCTCAACACCGCTGCGCAGGAAATCGCGACGCTCGCGCTGACTGATCTCGCCCCGGTGATCGAAGAGCACATCACCCGCATCGTCGCGGAGCGCGAACGACTCGCAACGGACCTGGACGGACACGAGTCGCTCCGATGCTTCCCAAGCGATGCGAACTTCCTGCTGGTGCAGTACGCCGGTGATGTTGGGGAGCTATGCGCCGCGTTGCTGCAGCGCAACATCGCCGTGCGGCAGTTTTCAACCGGGGATTCGCGGGTCCGAAGCTGCATCCGGATCACGGTTGGAACACCAGAAGAGAATCAGCGTCTCATCGAGGCGCTCCGCGATATACTAGGCTAGCCAATGTCCGTAGCACGAGAGATGACGCCCGAACGGGCCATTGAAGCGTTGACCTGGGCGGCCGACGTGGCTGGCGATCCCGCGCTTTTCGACCGGAAGCCCGAGCGGCCCGCGCCCGCTGAGTGGCGTGCGGTGCCGCCGCCGGTGTTCCGCGAGCACATGGACCGTCTGCTCACCTCGAAGCATCCCGAGCCTGGGCTCGACGCCATCGAATCGGTAGGCTGTCTCGACGCATGGCTTCCTGAAGTCGCGGCGATGGTTGGCTTTGGCGACAACGAGTGGCGCCACAAGGACGTCTGGAAGCATACCAAGCAAGTCGTCAAGCAATCGGTCCCGCGCGCCGAGGTTCGCTGGGGCGCCCTACTCCACGACATCGGCAAACCCAAAACGCGTCGCATCGACGACCGTGGAAACGTGACCTTCCACGGCCACGCCGAAGTCGGCGCCGCCATGTTTCGCAAGCGCGTCGCCGACCGGATCAGCTTCGAAGGTGCCGAGCGCGACCGCATCCACTTCCTCATCCTCCACCACCTCCGCGCGGCCCAGTACGACGAAGACTGGACCGACGCTGCCGTCCGCCGCTTCTACAACCAAATGTCCGATGGCCTGCGCGATCTGCTCGACCTCAGCCGCGCAGACATCACGACGAAGCGCCCGGAGAAGCGGCGTCGTGGGGTGCAGCAGATCAGCCTGCTCGCAAAACGAATCCGAGAGCTCCAAGAAGAAGACACCAAGGTCGCGCCACTTCCGAAGGGCCTGGGAACAGTGATCATGGAGGCATTCGGTCTCCCACCGTCAAAGCGCCTCGGGGACTTGATGAAGCAGCTCACGGCCGCCGCGGAAGCAGGGGACGTCGAACCGCAGAGGCCAGCCGAGTACTACATCGCGTACTTGCGCGCCCACCGCGCGGAATACGGTCTGGAAGACTAACGCCGGCACTGACGCTGACGCTGGCACTGGCACTGGCACTGAGCGCTGGCGCTGGCACCGACGTACGTCGACTTCTACAGACGAGGACGGCTCGGGATGGGCAGCACAGCGATTGGGTCGGCGCCTCGACGTATGTCAACTTGAGGTGCCGGGCGACGGGGCTCCCGATCGCGAGCACGCCCGTCCCGAGCCGTCCTCCGGGGACTCAGTCGCACAACACAGTTGTCGACACTGGCACCCCATCGAATACTCGCGCGGCGTTTCACGCTTAGCCGGAGCCCCGCGCTGAACATGGAGCGTCGACGTTGCGCAGCTATCGACGGTAACGGAGTTGAAGGACGCCGCCGCCAAGCCTGCTCTGCACGCGAAGGTTGAGCTTCTCCTCGTGCGCAACTTTGCGTTGGTTCAAAGTCACACCGTAGATGGCTAGGATCTCCACGCGGCGGTACAGCTTCTGCAGGTGCTTGGAAAACGTGAAGCCCCGCGCCTTGGGCCTTACTAGCCCTGCGGCGACGATGTCAGGCTTCTTCAGTGCCGCGGCGACGAGATATGGGTTCGTCACGCCGAGCACCGCGGCCGGCACTGCGAGTTGGGTGGTCTTGATCGCCGGCAGAGGCGCATCGGCGGATGCATCTTGGGCACCGAAAACGGCGGCAACGAAAGCGCACAGGAAGCAAAGGAGGCCAAAGGAGGGACACCTACCTCGCGCACTCGCACTCAACTGAACACTCTGCCTCGCCATCAACCCTTCCTCAAGTATGTCAGAAGTCAGTCTTTAAGCTAGAGGGGTGAAATTCGAACAGAATTCGTGACCCTGTAGGGCCGCACGCTAACTTGTTTGCCCTTGGAAGCAAAGCCCCTGTGTGCCTTTCTACGAGATGTTTACGTAACGTGGCTCGAGGCCGCGATGAGGAGCCGAAAGTGAAAAGCCCGGACACTGCCGGGCTTCAAGCTAAGTCTATGAAATAACTCTTAGCTTACTCGGTCACAGGTGTACCGCGGCGTAGGTAGGCGGGGATGTCCAAGACCGCCTCATCGTGCAGTGCGCTGGCGCCAAATGCCCTTGTTCCCGCGTGCTGTGGGACGGCGGCAGGCACTCCCTCGAGCGTCGAGGAGAAATCCTCAGCTCGCGGAGGGGCCGGGCGCATGGCCCTATTGGCGGCAGTGCCGTTCGAGCCGTGAGCGCTCGATGTCGCGTGGTGAAGGCCCAGCGGAATCGGTGAGGCCGCCATCTTTTCGAAGCCGGTCGCAATGACTGTGACCTTGACGGTGTCCGCCAGGTCGGGATCGGTGACAACACCGAAGATGATCTCAGCCTCCTCGTGCGCAGCCTGCTGCACCAGTCCTGCGGCTTCGTTGATCTCGCGGAGCTTGATGTCGGGACCGGCGGTGAAGTTGATGAGGATGCCGGTTGCGCCCTGCACCGACACCTCGTCGAGGAGTGGCGAGTTCACCGCCATCTCCGCCGCTTCGAGCGCACGACGGTCGCCCTTCGCGATGCCGGTACCCATCAGAGCACGTCCGTTGCTGGCCATGATGGTCTTCACGTCTGCGAAGTCCACGTTGATCATGCCGGCGTTGACGATCAGATCACTGATGCCTTGCACCGCTTGGAGCAGTACGTCATCAGCGCGCGCAAACGCGTCGATCATGGTGATGTCATCGTCACCAAGCGACATCAGCCGTTGGTTTGGAATCGTGATGATACTGTCGATGGTGTCGATCAGCTCTTGAACACCGCGCTCGGCATTCTTGGCGCGCTTACGCCCCTCGAAGAGGAAAGGCCGCGTGACGACGCCCACTGTCAACGCGCCTTGGTCGTGCGCTACCTGTGAAATGATCGGAGCCGCACCTGTGCCGGTGCCGCCGCCCATTCCAGCGGTGATGAATACCATGTCCGCGCCTTCCAGAGCCTCGGACAGGCGCTGCACATCTTCGAGCGCCGCCTTTCGACCGACGTCCGGATTGCCCCCCGCCCCGAGTCCGCGCGTGAGCTGCGGGCCGAGCTGAATCTTCACGGGAGCCAAGCTGCGGTCCAACGCTTGCGCGTCGGTGTTGGCCGCAATGAACTCGACGCCGTCGAGCCCGCCTTGAATCATCGTGTTGAGCGCGTTGCCGCCACTGCCGCCGACACCCACGACTTTGATGCGTGCATGAAGTTCTGCATCGTCTGCGAACTCGATCGAGATAGCCATCGATTCCTCCTAAAACACTTCTCTAAACCACGCGCCGATCTTGCGACTGAGCCCACGGCTCGCAGTCACTTCGATTGTGCGCTCGGGCGCGGACGTTCCCGCTAGTTGCTGCGCTCCGTGCTTCACCAATCCAACGCCGGTTGCGTAGGACGGACTCTTCACCACGTCTACCAATCCACCGATGCCCGTGGGTGCTCCACGACGCACTGGTAGGCCGAGCACTTCCTCGGCAAGCTCTGGTAATCCATCTAGGAGAGTCGTCCCACCAGTGACGATCGCTCCAGAAGCCAACATGTCCATGTAGCCAGTCTCGGCGATGACGTGACGACATGCGGCGAAGATCTCTTCCACGCGGGGCTCGATGATGTCGCAGAGCACTCTGCGGGGCAGCGAGCGTGGGGGCCTACCCCCGACCGAAGGCACCTCGATGGTTTCGTCGTCGTCGACCATGCGCGATGCCGCGCAGCCGTACTTGATCTTGATGCGCTCGGCCTCGGCCATCGGAGTGCGAAGACCCGTGGCTACGTCGTTCGTGAGGTTGATTCCGCCAATGGGAATCGAGCTGGTGTGCACCACCGCGCCGTCGACATAGATGATGATGTCCGAGGTGCCACCTCCGATGTCGATGAGGACGCCGCCGATCTCTCGCTCGTCGCCACTCAGCACCGCGTGCGCGCTGGCCAGAGGCTGCAACACGACCTCTTCCACGAAGAGTCCGCAACGCTCCGCGCACTTCGTGACGTTCGCTATGCACGTCGACGCGGCGGTCACCATGTGCACGCGTGCTTCGAGGCGGACGCCAGCCATGCCGATCGGTTCCTTGATCCCGTCTTGCTCGTCGACGATGTACTCCTGTGGAAGCACGTGAATCACTTGGCGGTCGCCGGGCAGCGGCACGGCCTTGGCCTGCTCGAGGACCCGGGTGACATCCTCGATCGCGACCTCCCGGTTCGCGATGGCCGCGACGCCGTCTTGGTTCATGCCGCGCACGTGGCTCCCGGCGATGCCGGCGTAGACCGCGTTGATCTCGACGCCAGCCATCGTCTCGGCTTGCTCCACCGCCGCACGAATCGCCTGCACGGTCGACTCGATGTTGACGACAACGCCTTTCTTCAAACCCTTTGAAGGTACGGAGCCTATCCCGATGATGTCTAGGCCTTCTTCCGACTGCTCTGCTACGATCGCACAGACCTTCGTCGACCCCAGATCCAACCCTGCAATGATCTCGTTTTCCGCCATCCGTCGCCTCTCTCTGACCCATACCGAAACGCGATTTGGCGAGACAACTTTTGTGCAGAAAAAAATGGGCCTAAATGCGAATTTTACTCGCCGAGATTTAGCCCTTTGAACGAAGGGTCTAACCCTCTTCTGGGCTAGGGGAGGCGGACCGTGACTCGTTCAGGACTTCGGACGTTGTCGAGGTATACGTAGGAAGGTCGCGTTTTCTCTCGGGCAAGTCGTTCGAGGACTTGGCGGAGGCGGCGGAGCTTTTGGCGGTGCTGCCCGTTGCCTAGGCGGACATTCATGCCGTCATGGCCGATGAAGAGCTCGATTCCTTGGACACCTTCAAAATGAATTTCCGACACGGGCTCCCGCGTCGCGAGGCCCGCACCTTCGTAGTCTTGCAGGACCGCCATCGAGCGGAGGAGGATCGCGGTGCGGTAGTCGAGGTCGTCATAGAAGCGCTCCGACGCGATGCCGGTGATGACCGGCAGGTCGACGGGGTCGTCGACGCCGAGGCGCTTGAAGACTGCACCCTCGTGGCTCACCAGGTAGAGCTGGTCCAACGCGACCAACGCGACCGGTTGGCGTTCCGTGATTTCGATGCGAATGCGCCCCGGAAGCTTGCGCACCACGTTTGCCTCCTCGATCCACGGATGCTGAAGTAAGTGATGCCGCGCATCTTCGCTCGAAATCTCGAAAATATTTGAACCGATCTGGAGCCCCGCGGCGCGACGGACGTCGATGTCCTCGAGCTGCTGGTTGCCCTCGACCATGACCTCCCGAATGGCGAAGGCGGTGGCGCTGTGAGCGTACTGGACGCTTTGGTCCCCGAGCCAAGCCAAAGCCGCTAGCGCGAGTCCGACCCCGACGGCTTGGACTCCACGGCGCAACAGGCCCCGTCGCTGAATCATCCAGCCGCCCACGTTCCCTCGCACCCCTGCCGCCCGTTCTCGCCAGCTCGGCCTGGGCTCGCTGCGACGGGGTTTCTTCGGGACGGGCCGTCTTCGATTCTGAGTGCGGTCGGCGCGGACCGCCTTTGTTGCGACCTTCTTGCGCGCTGCCTTTTTCGGGGGCGCGGTGCGGGTAGACCTCTTCGACGCGGCCTCCTTGGCAGCCACGTTCTTACGAACAGGGCGCTTGGCGGCCTTCTTCTTCTCGGGGGGCTTCCTTTGAATCGGCTTCTTGCGCGCGGGCTTCTTCCGAGCTGCCGATGGGGCCCGCCTGCGGTTCATCGGCGGAGCACCTCGAGGAGCTCTGACCCGGTGCGCGTGATATCCCCGGCGCCGAGCATGATGACGACATCACCCGGGCGCACCCGTTCTCCAATCGCTTCAGCTAGCTTCTTCCGGTCTTGCACCAACGTCACGTCTCGATGCCCGCGCGCGCGAATCGCCTCGGCGAGTCGGCTCGCATCAGCCCCTTCGATCGGTTTTTCGCCCGCCGGGTAGACCTCGGTCAAGAATAGGACATCGGCGCGGTTGAAGGCTCTGGTCAGCTCGTCGAAAAGGTCTCGTGTCCTCGTGTAGCGATGCGGCTGGAAGGCGACCACGAGGCGGGAACCGTACGCTTTTTGGGCAGCCTCGAGGGTGACTTCCACCTCGGTCGGGTGGTGTCCGTAGTCGTCCACCACCGTGATGCCAGCCTCTTCCCCGACGATCGAGAACCTCCGCTGCACGCCTTCGAAGCTCCTCAAGGCCGCACGAACCTGGTCGTGGTCGACCCGCAACTCGTCGGCGACGGCGATGGTTGCAAGCGCGTTCAAGACATTGTGGACACCCGGCATACGAACCTCGAACTGACCCAAGCTTTTGCCGTGATGCTCGACATCGAAGCCGACCGATAAGCCGGAAAACACGGGGTTGCGTGCTCGGTAGTCCGAGTGCGCCGAGAACCCGTAGGTCACGATGCGTTTGTCGAGCCTCGGCAGGACGTCCTGCACATTGGGGTCATCGAGACAGGCAACGACCAGGCCGTAAAACGGGACGCGATTCGCGAAATCCACGAAGGCTTCCTTCACTGCCTCGAGGCTTCCGTAGTGGTCGAGGTGTTCCGCATCGATGTTCGTGATCACCGCAACCGCAGGGATGAGATGGTGGAAGGAGCCATCGGACTCGTCTGCCTCGGCGACCAGCAGGTCCCCGGCGCCCCTGGCTGCGCCCGATCCGAGCGCGTTGAGCTTCCCCCCGATGACGACCGTCGGGTCGAGGCCCGCTCCGCGTAGAACGGTCGCGACGAGGGATGTCGTCGTGGTCTTTCCATGCGAGCCGGCAATGGCGATACCGTCTTTGAGCCGCATCAGCTCACCGAGCATCTCGGCCCGCGGGATCACCGGCACCCCTGCGCTACGGGCCGCAACCAGCTCGGGGTTAGCTGGGGGGACCGCCGACGAAAAGACGACGACGTCCGCGTCGGTCACCTGCTCGGCCTCGTGGCCCACGTAGATCTTCGCGCCCTTCTCAGCGAGGCGGCGCGTGTATTCATTGTCGCGGAGGTCTGAGCCCGTCACTTCGAAGCCGGAGTCGAGGAGCACCTCTGCGATGCCGCTCATCCCGACCCCGCCGACGCCTACGAAATGAACGGACCGAATTCTGCCGCGAAACATGCTCGCTTACTCCCACACGGCTCCATCAACGACAACCGGGCGGCGCGGGCGATGGGTCGCGGGGCGCAAAGCAACTTCGGAGCCGCCGAGACGAAGCATCGGCGACATGGCAAGCCCACAATAGCGCACGCCCGGCGGCGGCTCACTCTCGGGCGCCGCCACGGGTTCTCCCCTGGGCTCCGCACCTCCGAGCCATCCCATCATATCGTCGACGATGGCTGCCGCGGCGTCGGGTCTGCCGTGAGATCGCGCCGCGCGCGCCATCGCTTGCCGCCTAGCGGGATCGTCTAGCAGGTCCCCGATGAGCTCCCCCAACGCATCGACTTGGAGGTCCGCCTCTCGAATGCAGATCGACCCACCCTGCTCTTCGAGCGCCTTCGCATTCTTGGCTTGATGATCATCAGCAGCGAACGGGAACGGAATCAGGATGGATGGACGACCAATGGCGCAGAGCTCGGCCAAGGTCGTGGCGCCTGCGCGGGCGACGACCAACGCCGCGTTCGAATAGGCGCGCGCCATCTCATCGATGAACGTCACGACCTTGGCGCGGATACCGAGCTCCCGATAGGTCGCCTCGACCTCCTCGCGCATCGACTCCCCCGCCTGATGCACGACGTCGAGGTCACGATGGGCAAGGCCCGCCTGAGCGAGCGAGCGCGGGACATCTTCGTTCAGCCTCTGGGCGCCCTGCGATCCGCCGAGGACGAGCACCGTGCGTGCGCGGGACTCGAATCCCTCGGGATCCGCGATCGCGAGGCGTGCGTGCTCGACGAACTCGCGCCGAACCGGATTGCCCGTCAGTCGCGACTTGTTCTTCCCGAACACCTCTTCCGTCTGCTCGAAGGCGATGTAGGCGCGGTCGACGAAGCGGGCAAGGATTCGATTGGTCATCCCGACGTAGGCATTTTGCTCGAGAACCGCGGTCGGGCGCCCCGACAGCGATGCGGACATCAGCACCGGACCCGACGCGTAGCCGCCAACGCCCAACACCAAGTCCGGCTCGAAGTCGCGCATGAGGGCCGACGCTTCCTTCATCGCGGTCGGAATGCGCGCGAGGCTCTTGAAACGTGCGCTCACTCCCTGACCTTTGAGGGGAGTCACTTTCAGCAGCTCCAAGGCCTCGCCACGCCCCGGAAGAATGCGCGCTTCGATGCCACGTGCGGTGCCCACGAACTTCACCTCGAGCCCGGGGACCCGTTGCCGAAGCTCCTCGACGACGGCCAGCCCGGGAAAGAGATGTCCTCCCGTGCCACCGCCGGCAACCATGATGCGTTGGATCATCATGCACCTCCCCTGGCCGTTCGTAGCCTCGGCTGGGGTTTCGTCGGTTTGATGAGCGCCGGGGCTTCCCCCGTCCGCGATACGCCGTAACGCGAGGTGTTGAGGATGATGCCGGCCGCGGCAGCGTTCACGAGGAGTGACGAACCACCGTAGCTAACGAAAGGAAGCGCCAGGCCCTTGGTGGGTAGGAGCCCCATGGCGACCGCCAGATTGGTGAATGCCTGAAGGCCGATGAACAGGGTCATGCCTACCGCGAGGTAGCCGGCGTACTCGTCCTGCGCGCGCCATGCGGCCCGAAGGCCGCGAAAGACCACCCATCCGAAAGCGGCGCAAAGGAGCACGATTCCGATGAAGCCAAGCTCTTCGCCGATGATCGCGCTGATGAAATCGGTGTGCGCCTCCGGCAAGAACAACAATTTCTGGCGGCCGTCGCCCAAACCGACGCCCGTCCAGCCGCCGGAGCCAAAGCTCATCAGCGATTCCGTGATCTGGTAGCCGGCGCCCTGCCTGTGCTCGAACGGCTCGAGGAACGCTTGGATGCGGCGCATTCGATAGGGGGACGATGCGATGGCGGCGTACCCGACCGGGATGGCCAACAGCACACAGCCCAGCAGGTAGCCCGCCTTCGCGCCCGCGGCGAAAAGCACGACGAACGTCAGGAGCGCGATCATCACCGCGCTGCCGAAGTCGGGTTGCGCCAGGCACAGGAGCATCAAGAGGCCAGCGACGAGCACATGCGGGAGGAACCCGATAGAGAACGTTCGCATTTGGTTGGACTTCTTCGCCAACGAGTGGGCGAGCCACATGATCATGGCAAGCTTCGCCAGCTCGGCGGGTTGCACGTTTACGGGTCCCACCGCGAGCCAACGCGTCGCGCCGCCTGCATTGCGTCCGAATCCCAGAGCGACGGCGACCATCAGCACGATGGACATCAGCAGGAGGGGATATGTGGAGCGCCGGAGCAAGCCGATGTTGAGACGAGCAGAGACGACGAGGACGACAAACGCGGCGGCAGCGAAAATCGTTTGTCGGACAACGAAGTGGTGGCCGTCGCCGAACATGTTGTTCGCGTAGACCGCGCTCGCGCTGTAGACCATCACGACGCCGAACGCGATCAGGCCAACGAGCGTCGCAGCGAGCGTCACGTCGACGGGGCCTGGCTCCAACGGAGCTATTGATTTTGACGCGCGTGTCATGGTTGCTCTCCCAGGGTTTCGACGGCTCGTTGGAAGCGATCGCCACGCTCGGCGTACGAGCGGAACATATCGAAGCTCGAACAGGCCGGCGCGAGGAGCACCGTGTCGCCGGGCCGAGCCAGTGCAGCAGCGTGCGTGACCGCGTCGCTCATCGAGGACGCATGCCGGAGCTCGACTGCAGAACCAGCGAACGCCCGCTCTAGCAGGGAGGCGGCCTCGCCGAGCACGACGACCGCCCGCCCCTCTTTGGACATGCGCTGCTGAAGTGGCTGGTAGCTGCCTCCTTTGTCGACGCCGCCAGCGATGAGAACGATTTTGCCTTTCGACGGCGTCAAACCGTCGATCGAGGCAACCGCGGCACCCACATTGGTGGCCTTCGAATCATCTATATACTCAACACCGTCGACGGAACGAACGTACTGCGTTCGGTGAGCCAGGCCCCTGAACTCACGGAGCACCGAAGCGATGTCATCGTCGCGAACACCCAGCAAGCGCGCCGCAAGCGCAGCCGCGCAGGCGTTCGACACGTTGTGCGACCCTCGAATCCGCAGCTCGTCAACCGGCACACGGAGGCCGCTCTGCAAATCCGCGAGCACACCGTCGACCACGCGAACGTCACCGGCATGGCCGCCGAACAGCACCACCGTCCCGTCTTCCTCGATGAGCTCCCGAAGATCGGCGGCGTCGGCCGGTAGCACCGCGAAGTCGTCGGCATCCTGACGCTCGAAGATACGGGCCTTGGCCGCCGCGTAGGCTTCGAACGACGGGTATCGGTCGAGGTGGTCGGGGGTGATGTTGAGCAAGATGGCGACGTGCGCCTTCATCTGCGACACGCGTTCGAGCTGGAAGCTCGAGAGCTCGACGATGACGAGGCCGCCCTTCGCTCCGGCGTCGGTGCCCGCAGCCTCGATCATGGGGCGGCCCAAATTGCCCCCAACAAACACCGGACGTTCGAGCCGGCGGCTCATCTCACCAATCAACGTGGTGACGGTGCTCTTGCCGTTGGTGCCGGTGATCGCGACGATAGGCGCCTCGATGAAGCGTGCTGCGAGCTCTATCTCGCTGATGACCGGCACACCATGTTGTTCGGCTCGATCGAGCTGCGCGAGCGGTGGTACGCCCGGCGAGACGACGATCAGCTCCAAGTCCTCGAAGGCGCTGTCGGGGTGCCCGCCTAGCACGAGCTGCGCCCCGAGCTCCTCGGCTTCGGTTGCCGCAGCACCCAACGCATCTCGGTCGCGCTGGTCGTTCACGACGACTCGCGCGCCGCGCCCGGCCATGAAGCGCACGACGGCCAGCCCGCTCTCGCCGAGCCCCACCACCATCGTGTTTTTCCCGGAGAGATCCAAAGTTACCTCAGCTTCAACGTGGCCAAGCTGAACACCGCCAGCACGATCGCGATAATCCAGAATCGAACGATGACCCGCGGCTCGGGCCAACCCTTCTTCTCAAAGTGATGGTGAATCGGCGCCATCAAAAAGATGCGCCTCCCCGTGAGGCGGAAGTATCCGACCTGGAGGATGACGCTCACTGCTTCGACGACGAAGATCCCACAGAGAATCACGGAGAGGAGCTCGTTCTTGGTCAGAACCGCTAGCGCACCAAGGCCGCCGCCGAGAGCGAGGGAGCCCACATCACCCATGAAGACCTGAGCGGGGTATGTGTTGTACCAAAGGAACCCGAATCCGACGCCAACCATGGACGCCGCAAAGATGCTGAGCTCGCCGGCGCTCTCGATGTGAGGGATGTCGAGGTATCCGGCAACGACGTTGCCGAACAGGGTCAGACCCGCAAGGTATGCAAGGATGGCGTAGGTGCCTGCCGAGATCATCACCGGACCGATGGCGAGACCATCGAGGCCGTCCGTCAGGTTCACCGCGTTCGATGTGCCGACCATGACGAACGAGGAGAAGATGACGTAGAGCCAGGGTGGCAGCTCGATCGGGTATTTCGAGAACGCGAAGAACGGAACGGCGAGCCGGTGCCGGATTTCCAGCCAATCGCTCGGCAGGCCGGCTTCGCCGTAGTAGAGCCAGCTGCAGACGAGAATCGCAGTGCCAAACTGCAGAAGGAGCTTGTACCGGCCCGACAGGCCCCGGGTCGAACGCGCGCGGATCTTGGACGTATCGTCGATGTAACCGACGACGCCGTAAGCCACCGTGATCAAGGTGACGACCCAGACCATCGAATTGGAAGGGTCCGCCCACAATACCGTGGACAGCACGAGTGCCAGCAACATGAGAGCGCCGCCCATGGTGGGCGTCCCGGCCTTGGACAAATGCGTCTCCGGGCCGTCCGTACGAACGACCTGGCCGATCTGCTTGCGCTGCAATCGACGAATGAACCAGGGATAAAGCCCAAAAGTCAGCAAGAGCGATGTCATCGTCGCCATGAGGAAACGGAACGGAACGTACCGAAGAACGTTGAGAAACGATAACGACTCGTGCGTGTGCAACGGATAGAGCAAGTAGTAGATCATCGTCCCTTCCCTTCCAGAAGGGGAGCGATCACGCGTTCCATCTCCATCGACCGCGAACCTTTCACCAAGATGACGGCGTTCAAGGGAAGGCGTCCGGAAAGCTCTCCACATTCAGCCGCATCTTCGAACCAAAGCGTGTCAACACCGCGAGCGTTCGCCGTCGCAACCGCCTCGCGCATCGCCTCGCCGCAGCCCACGAACAGAAACACCCCGGCATCGGAGACGAGTTCACCAACCTGTTGGTGCGCCTCCTCGCTGTGGCCTCCCAGCTCCTTCATATCGCCGAGCACAGCGACCAACGGCGCCTCGCGCTTGGCTGCGATCGCGCGGGCAGCATTCAGCGCCACCTCGAGCGATGCAGGATTCGCATTGTAAGAGTCGTCGATGATGAGGCGGTCACCGCTCCCCACGCGGGGTTGCATGCGGCCAGGCGAAGGCGCAACTCCTGCCATTCCGCGAGCAGCATCCTCGATCGACGCTTCCAAACCGAAGACGATTGCTAGAGCGCCCGCCGCATTGAGAACCGCTCCCTCCCCCAACAACCGCATCGCGATCTGGACGTCCCGACCGCGAACTTGAAACTGGGCCCGGGTACCGTGCGCGTCGACATCCCAGCCGATGACGCGTACGTCGTTGCCCGCACTACGGCCGTAGAAGAGCCTGCGTTTGGCACCCACGACTGAGGCGCGCTTCTTCAGCGGCGGGTCATCCCCGTACGCGACGGCTACGCCGTCCGGAGCGATGGCATGTAAGAGCGAGACTTTCTCATCCGCCACGGCTTCCACTGAACCGAGTCCCTCGGTGTGCGCCATGCTCGCCCGCGTTACGATACCTATGTCGGGCGCCGCAATCTCGGCCAATCGCGCGATCTCGCCCGGCTCGCTCGTTCCCATCTCGATGACCGCCGTGTCGACTGTCTCGTCGAGTTGGAAGAGCGTCATGGGAACACCAATTCGATTGTTGAGGTTGCCCGTGGTCTTGAGCACTCGGTGACCCGATGATTGCAGGCCGGCGGCGGCAAGGTCTTTCGTGGTCGTCTTGCCCACGGAGCCGGTGATTCCAACGACCTTTCCGTTCCATGCGGCGCGGTGCGCCTTCGCAAGGTCGCCAAGGGCGAGTAGCGTGTCCGCCACCTCTACCGCGCTCACGTGGCCGGGAAGCGACGCTCCACGCTCCACAATCACCGCCGCAGCTCCTGCATCCACCGCCTGCGTCACGAACTCGCGCGCGTCGAGTCGCTCGCCACGCAACGCCACGAACAGGTTACCGGGCTCGACGGCACGGGAATCGGTCACCACACCGCGTACCCCTTCCCATGCTGGCCCGCCCGCAGCGCCCTGCGTCGCAGAGACCACCTCATCTCGACCAAACCGCGCTTGATTCGTGGGGATCGGGGTGCCCATCACACCCTGCCCGCCACGCTTGCAATCGCGGCTCGAGCTTCTTCCCGATCGTCGAAGTGCGTTCGCTCGGTCCCGATGATTTGGCAGGTTTCGTGACCCTTGCCCGCCAGGAGCACGGTATCGCCGGGAGCGGCCGCTCCAATGGCAGCTTCGATCGCCTCTCTGCGATCGATCAGCGCGCAGTACCCGGCGCTCGCGTCCGGAAGCGCGCCTGGCTCGATACGCGCGCCGCCAACCTGCTTGGCGCCCGCTTCGACTTCGTCGAGGATGCGCTGAGGGTCCTCGGTTCGCGGATTGTCGCTCGTCAAAACGCAGAGGTCCGCGCGTTGAACACCGACCCGCCCCATCTCGGGCCGCTTTCCCCTGTCGCGGTCGCCGCCCGCACCAAACACGACGATCAAACGGTTTGGGGTCAGGGCGCGCATCGTCTCTAGGACCCTTCGCAAGGCATCGGGCGTGTGCGCGTAGTCCACGAGCACGGCCACATCATGGGGGTGTGCAATCCGCTCGAGCCGGCCGGGGCTTCCCGCCGCGGATTCCCAAGCCTTCGCAACCACGTTCAGCTCCAAACCGAGTGCGTAGGCACAGCCGAGCGCGACGAGGAGATTCTCGAGGTTGTGTTCTCCGAGCATGGGGCTCCGGAGCTCAACCGAGCCCGCTGGGGTCTGAACTCTGGCGTGGATTCCATCCCGCGTCGCGGACCATTCGATGGCCACGACCTCGGCGTCACTTCCCTGCCGGCGTGAGCAGCGGATGACCGGACCGGGCAGTCGGGCCGCGAGCTCCGCGCCGTACGGATCGTCGACATGAATCACGGCGTGCTTGGGCGCGAGCTCGGTAAAGAGGCGCGCCTTGGCCTCGCCGTAGAGCTCCATGCTTTCGTGGAAGTCTAGATGGTCGCGGGAAAGATTCGTAAAGGCCGCGACCTCGAAATCGAGCGCGTCGACGCGATGCATCGCCAGGCCATGGCTCGAGACCTCGAGCACCAGATGCGTGGCCCCCGCATCGAGCGCTTGCCGCGCGAAGCGTGATATATCGTCGCCCTCGGGCGTCGTATGAAGGGATGGGCGTTCGGCGCCCGCGACCATGAGCCCCGTCGTCCCTACCAGCGCAGGCGTGGCCGATACTCCGTCGAGGGCCTGCTTGACGAGATAAGCGGTCGTCGTCTTGCCGTTGGTGCCCGTAATCCCAACCGTGTGCAGAACGCTGGTCGGTCCCCCATAGACGAGCTCGGCAGCGCGGCCAAGACCAATGCGCGCGTCTGGCACCGTGAGCTGTGGAATACCGAGAGCCAAGGGCTGCTCCGCCATGACGGCGACGGCCCCTCGCTCCAACGCGTCGCTCACGAAGCTCACCCCATCGTGAGTTTCACCCGGCACCGCGACGAACAAGTCTCCGCCGGTCACCTGGCGAGAGTCGTGCTGGACGCCTCCTACGGCCTGCGTCGCCGAACCTGCGATTCGGCCCCCGACGCCGCTGCTCTGGAGTTCCGCTAGTGTCATGCCTCGGCTCGCTTCAGGGGGCATTCGGCCTCCGGGATACCGCCGCTGTCAGCGTTCTCGGGCGCGCGTTCGGGGCGACGGCATCCGCGTCGAATCGCCGTCGCTCCAACTGGAGTTGAACCACCGACCCGTGAGGCACGGCCTTGCCGGGAGCAGGTTCTTGAGAGACCACGACGCCCGAGCCTTGGACCTGGCCGACCAACGACTCGGCGTGCAGAGCAATGACCGCCTGCCGCAACGGAAGCGAACGCACGTCTGGCACGGCGCTCTCGCCCTTGTCGACCGCTTCCTTCTCGGGGGCGGGCTCTGCTTCGGCTACCGCGATTCGCTGTTCCTTCTTCTTCGCTAGAACGGCCTGCCTGCCTGCCGGCGCAATCCCCATGTGCCGCAGCGTGACCTCGGCGATACGCCTGAAGACGGGGCCTGCCACCGTCCCGCCGTAGTGCGCGATCACCGGCTCATCGATGACGACCGAAATCACGACGGCGGGGTGCTCCGCGGGAGCGAACCCGATGAACGACGCCAACCACTTGTCCTTGGCATAGCCACCGTGAACGTAGTCCGCCTTCTGCGCGGTCCCGGTCTTGCCCGCGACGAGATAGCCGTCAACCGCTGCTTCGATCGCGGTACCGCCCGGCTCCGTTACCGCCGTCAGCATCTGTCCCACCAGCTTGGCCACACGTCGCGGGACCACTTGCCGGCGAACCCGCGGTTTGTTCTCTTCGACGGTCGCGCCGTGCCCATCGGTCATCCGGCGGACCAGCATCGGTTGCATCAACCGGCCTCCGTTGGCGATCGCGCTCATCGCCGCGGCAAGCTGGACGTTCGTGACGCTCATGCCCTGACCGAACGACACCGCTGCCGTGTCGATCTCGTACCAACGACGGTAGTGACGAAGAATGCCGGCCGTTTCGCCGGGCACGCCCAATCCCGCCGGTTCGCCAAAGCCGAAACGCCGAAACCCGCGGTAGAGAGCTTTCTTCCCGAGGTCTTGCGCGATCTTCGCGATACCGATGTTACTGGAGTACGCGAGGATCTGAGTGGGAGTCAGCCATTCGTAGGGATGTGCGTCGTGAAGGAGACGCCCGCCCATGCGCGTGACCCCGTTCTCACAGTTGATCGACTGATTGGGTTTGACCGCGCCGGCCGCCAACGCCACCGCCATGGTGAAGGGCTTCACGGTAGATCCGGGCTCGAAACGGTCCACGACAGCACGGTTACGCCGGTGAGCGGCGATATGTCTGGACGGCTCGTTCGGATTGAAAGGTGGGTAGTTCGCCAGTGCCAAGATCTCGCCGGTCGACGGATCCATCACGACGACGCTTCCCCCGCGCGCCTCGAACGTGCGTACCCCCAGCGCGAGCTCCCGCTCTGCGATATGCTGGATCGCCTTGTCGATGGTGAGGACGACGCTTTGGCCTTGGATCGTCCGGTCGTCTTCCATGCCGTCCGCGAAAACCACGTGACCGCGTCGATCGCGAATCGCTTCAACGCGTCGATCCGAACCTCGCAGCTGCTTCTCGTAAGCCAGCTCGATTCCCTCGATGCCTCGGCCGTCGATGTCCGCGAAACCCACGAGGTGAGCCGCGAGGTGGCGGTTGGGGTAGTAGCGTCTCGCCTCGGCCGTCAACTCGACGCCCGGAATGTCGAGCTCACGGATGCGCGTCGCTTCGTGGGGGGTAACCCGACGCTCGATCCACACGAAGTACCGGTCGGCCGCAAGTCTCTTCGCCAGCCGGTCCGAGTCGACGTCGAGAATCTTCGCGATGCGTTTCGCAACGGTGCGCGGGTCTTGCTCCATTGCTTTCAGCCGGCGGGGATTAGCGTAGACGCTGTCGACGTCCACGCTGACCGCGAGCTCCGCCCCATGCCGATCATAAATCGCACCCCGTCTCGGAGAGACTCGAAGATGCCGAACGTATTGGTCCTCAGCCATTTCACGCAGACGATCGCCGGATGCGATCTGGATGTGAAAAGCGCGAACGATGACCAGCATCGCCACCAAGGTCACACACACGCCGAGCAGCGCGATTCGAGCCCGAAACCAGCGCTGCCGTCGATTCTTCACCGCACCCTCCCCGCGGCCGCGCGACGGGACTTCTCCTTCATGGTCACGATGCGGGTCGGCTTCGGCATCTCCATGCCGAGAGTCCCGCGCGCGATGGTTTCGATGCGCCCGCTCTGCCGAAGCGTCGCGGCTTCGATCGAGAGCAACCGACGATCCTGGAGGAGCTCGCGTTGCCGTCCGCGCTCCTCACTCACCTGGTATCCGAGGCGAACCGTTTCGAACCGAATGGAGAGGTGAACGACGAACGCGCCGGCTGTCGCAAGGACCGCGACGCACCACAAAGGCAGAAAGCGTCCCTTCATGCGGCCACCTCCAGGCGCCGGGCTGCGCGAAGTTTGGCGCTGCGCGACCTGCGGTTGTCGGCCCGCTCGTCGTCGGAGGCGATGATCGGGCGTTTCGTCAGGGGCGAGAGATGCTCGCTGTCACGGAACGTGTGCTTCACGATTCGGTCTTCCAGGGAGTGAAAACTGATCACTGCAACGACTCCCCCAATTCGCAACACGCTTGGGACTTGCTCGAGCAAGGCTTCGAGCTCAGCCAGCTCCTCGTTCACCGCGATACGAAGGCCTTGAAAGGTCTTGGTTGCCGGGTCGATGCGCCCACGTCGGCCGCCAGTTGCGCGATGCACCGCGCGCCGTAGGTCGGCCGTGGTTTCGAGATCGCCTTCCTCGTATGCCCGTCGCAACGACCGCGCAATCTTCCGCGATCGATGCTCCTCGCCGTATCTGTAGATCAGGTTGGCCAGCTCCTCGGCGTCACAGCGGCCAATCAAATCGAGCGCGCTTTCCCCTTCGGTCGGGTCCATGCGCATGTCGATCGGCCCTTCTTTTGCAAGGGAAAAACCCCGCTCTTCCTGATCGAGCTGCGCCGAGCTGACCCCGAGGTCAGCAATGATGCCGTCGACGTGCTCGATGCCGAGCGAAGTCAGCACGTCGCGAAGGTCACTCATCCTCGCTTTGCGAAGCGTCGCGCGCCCGCCGAACTCGGCAAGTACTGCGCCTGCAGCCTCGAGGGCGTTTGGGTCGCGGTCCGTTCCAATCAAGCGGCCGTCGGGCGCACTTCGCTCCAGGATCGCTCGCGCGTGCCCTCCTCCACCGAGGGTCACGTCCGCGTAGATACCGCCGGCTACTGGCGCGAGCTGCTCGAGAACCTCGTCGAGCAGAACCGAGGTGTGCTCGAACGCACTCACAACCCGAGCTCCGCGAGTCGTCTGGCGATCCCCAAACGGCGCTCCTCGTCACTGAGAACGTCCTTGCGAAGCTCCTCGAAGCGCTCCTTCGCCCAAAGCTCGATGTAGCTTCCCATTCCGGCCCAAAGCGCGTCTCGCTTGAGGCGCGCGTGCTTGCGGAGCGTCGCCGGAATCAGAAGCCGCCCGACCTTGTCCACCTCACACTCGACAGCGCCGGACACATAGATGCGCTTCAGTGTCACCACATCCGCATCGAACTGTGGAAGCTCCGCCAGGCGCTGCTCGAACGCCAGCCACTCGGCCATCGGATATGCGACGAGACAGGTGTCCAACCCGGTCGTCAGCACCAGCTTCGAACCGCCGTGGGCCGTCATCACTTCACGGAAGCGAGACGGCACCGAGGTGCGACCTTTGGCATCGATGCTGTGCTCGTAGCGACCTCGGAACAATCTAACCCTCTCGTCCTAGTTGGCACCCGATTGGCACTTCATCCCACAAGTTCCCACCAAGGCTGGAAACTAAGGCCCGGGCTTGTCCGATGTCAACTTCTTTCTGCAAGCCAAGTGATAGAATTCAAAAGGCTTTTCGCCCTCTTGCGGAAGGCCCCCAAGGGGCGGATCGCGGCTGGGAACTCCCCACCCTATCCACAGGAACGCCCGAGCCCCCCCGACCCTTCCTCCCAGGGACCCGCTCGCCGTTTCGCACGAACGTTCCCAGGGACGGAACGTTTGACCCCGACGTTCCCAGGGACGGGATGAGGGGGGGGACACGGACGTTCCCAGGGACGGGCTGGGCGTTTCTGGCGGGTTTTTTGGGTGTTTCGGTCTGTTTTGGCGTGTTGGGGGGCGTGCTATTCTCGTTGTCGGTGGATCCGATCGACGAAGCGTGGGCTCGGGTTGAGGCCGAGTGGGGGAGCGAGCAGGCGCATCGCCGGTTCGTCGGCGTGTGCGTGGCGCTCGATCGGCTCCCGGAGGCCGGAAAACGCTACCAACGGGTCCGCGCGGCGGACCCCTCCCGCCGGGACTACGCGGCCACGCGGATCGACAGCTTGATGGCTCTGGCGACACAGCAACTGCAGGACACCCGGGTCGAGCCGGCCCGCACCGAGCACAAAAGGACGCTGACATGGGCCGCGTTCTTTATGATGTTGGTGTTGATGGGGGCGGGGATCTTACTCTTGATGCGGGGGTAAGCCCCCCTCGGAGCGGATCCGGGCTGGGGATGCAGGTAGATTTCGCGGCGAAAGAACTGACTGTGAAACTGGTCTACTACGGGCCGGCACTCAGCGGGAAGACGACCAATCTGCGGGCGATTCACTGGCTTGGCACATCGAGCGCCTGCGGTGAGCTGATGACCCTCGAGACCCAAAACGATCGAACGCTGTTCTTCGACATGCTGCCGATCACGGTCAGCTCGCAGACCGGTCTCAGAATTCGACTGAAGCTGTTCACGGTTCCCGGGCAAGTGATGCACAACGCGACGCGACGACTCGTTCTGCAAGGGACGGATGGTGTCGCGTTCATCGCAGACTCCCAACGCAGCGAGGCGGATGCCAACCGTGAATCCTTCCTCAACCTCAAACAGAATCTCGAGGAGAACGGCATCGACCCGCAGCGTGTCCCGATCATCATTCAGTTCAACAAACGCGACATGGAAGATGTCCGCAGCGACGAGGAACTGGAAGCGATCGCGAGCCAAAGCCGCGAATCGATCTACAAAGCCGTTGCGACGCGAGGCTATGGCGTCATGCAGACGCTTCGCGGGTTGATTCGAGAGACCTGGGACCTACTCGAGGAAGAGCACCAACTCGAGAAGAAGTTTGGGATCAGCCCGCTCCGGTTCATGAACGAGATCGAATTGAAGTTGAAGCACAGTCCGGAGCGACAGGAACGATGATCCACGACGACACCAACGCCGCCGACATCTTGATGGGAGACGTCGTTCGACTCGAAGACGTGCTGAGCCGCGATTCGGTGACCTCGGTTTCCAAGTCGTTCTTCGCCCTCTTTGGACTGCCCGTACGCGTGATTTCCCACGAGGGAGACCTTCTCGCGGACGTTCATCGCGACCGACCGCTTTGCAACTACCTCAACACGCTCAGCAATGGCGAACGTGAATGTGCGAACACGGTGGGCGTCGTTCGCGACTTGGAGCCCGACGGCCAGACCATCGTGCATCCCTGCTTCACCGGCGCCGTCTACCGGATCTCGCCTCTCGCCTATCAGGGGCGCCCCATTGGCCGCCTCATCGTGGGTCCATACGTCCCTGCCGAAACTCAGGTGCCGCCGGCGTCGCTCACGTCGATTGACGAGGCAATCGACGTGCCCACCGTTCGCGGACACTTCGATCGCATGCCGCGCGTACGAGAAGACATCGCCGAGGAGCTCTCCGCCCATCTCCGGGGCGTGCTCGAGTTGCTCGTCTTCTCCGGGCATCGCGCGCAGCTAGCCTCTACGATGCAGGTCGCGAGTGTCCGAGAAAACTACCGGGAGCTCGCCGAAAAGAACGAGGCGCTGAAGACCTCGTACGACGAGCTGAAACAACTCGACCAGCTCAAATCGACGTTCTTGGCCACCGTGAGCCACGAGCTCCGAACCCCGCTCACCTCGATCATCGGTTACGCCGAGATGCTCGAAAGCGGGGCTGCCGGCGCGCTCAGCGATGGACAAGCGGAGTTTCTAAAGACCATACGCGGAAAAGCAGACCAGCTGCTGGGCTTGATCAGCAGCCTCCTCGACCTCGGCCATCTCGAGGCCAAGAACCTCGAGCTTCACAGCGAGGCGGTCGACCCACGCGCCCTACTCTCCGATGTGGGTTCGACGGTCGTGCCGCATGCCAATCGGCGCAACGTCGTGCTCGACATCGAGGTCGCGGACGACACGCCGAAGATCTGGGGAGACCCGGTTCGACTTCGGCAGATCTTGCTCAACCTCGCCGACAACGCATTGAAGTTCAGTCACGAAGGCGGAGCGGTGGTCCTCGCTGCGGCACCCGGGGAGATCGAGGCCGGAGGCCCAGCTGGCCTGGGCGACGCATTGTTTGCTGCGAGCCGGCCGGCCGTGGTCCTGACGGTGCGCGACGCTGGAATCGGCATTCCCGAGGAGAATCTCTCGAGGATTTTCGACGCCTTCTACCAGGTCGACTCAGGAACTACACGAGCTCATGGTGGCGCCGGTCTGGGGCTTTCGATCGTCAAACAGCTCGTGGACGGTCATGACGGAAAGATCGAGGTGACCAGCGCGCGCGACGAGGGCACAATCTTCACCGTGAAGCTTCCCGCCGCCAACGACGATGCATGACGAGTTCGCCAAGATCGAATGGCTGAAGAACCGCTTCGACTTCGATGGCGAGTCGAGGAAACCGATAGTCGGTATCGGGGACGACGCCGCGGTGATCGAGTTGGGCGCTGGGCCCACCATCGTCACGGTCGACACGCAGGTCGAAGGCGTCCACTTCAGGCACGACCTGATCTCCTGCCGTGACCTGGGGTACCGCGCGATGGTCGCAGCCGCGAGCGACGTGTGGGCGATGGCGGCGATGCCCAGTGCCTCCGTCGTCGCCCTCTCTCTCCCGGCGGACTTGCTGGACGAACAGTTTCATGAGCTGATCGAGGGGCTCGCCGAAGCGGCCCGCAGCACCGGGGCACGAGTCGCCGGCGGAAATCTGAGCGGAGGCGAATCGCTGACGGTCACCACCACTGTGTTGGGCTCGCCTGTCGCGGAACCGGTGACGCGCGACGGCGCCCGGCCCGGTGACGCGATTTATGTGACCGGGACATTGGGTTCGGCCGCTCTCGGACTTGCGATCCTTCAGAACCGAGCCCCGACGACCGGTCACGATCCGAACTTCATCGAACGGTGGAGGCGGCCGCCGACGCATGGCCCGGCGGCGAAGGCTCTTGCCACCATCGCGACCGCAGCGGTCGATGTCTCTGACGGCTGCCTGCAAGACCTGCAGCACGTATGCACCGCTTCGAACGTCGGCGCGACCTTGCGCGCCCATGCGATCCCGAACGCGCCCGGCTACAAAACGAGATGCGAAAGCCTCGGCCTCGCTCCGACAGCACTCGCGCTCACCGGTGGCGAAGACTACGAGCTGATGTTCACCGCGCTCGAATCTCCTGAAGCGGAAGCACTAGGAACCAAGATCGGACGAATCGTCGACGGCTCCGGCGTACGGGTGGTCGACGAGGCAGGCCAAGCCATCGAGTTGGCTGCAACCGGCTTCCGTCACTTCTCGTAGATCCACGCCGCGCGGCGCTCGTCTTCGAACTTGGCTGCGCCTCGCGCCTCTTGTGCGAGCACCTCGTCGACCGATACTCCGGCGTCGACCGAGGCACGAAACTCGGGACCTCCGGTCAGCAGATCGATGGCGGGGCGATCGGACACGAATTCGTAGGGCTCGGTCCGCCATCGCTCTTCGCTGGGCACGGACGGAAGCACCGCCGCAAGCATGCGAAGATAGGCCTCGTAGGGTCGAAACACCCAGGGATCGGTGACGTGAAGTTGCACGCCAGAACAGGTTCGGCCCGCGTGCTTTTGGAACGTCGGTGTGAACTCGACAGGCCTCAGCGAGACGCCGTGGAGATCGAGCTCTAGCAGCGGGCCCACATCCAGACCGGGCCCGCCCCAGAGCTCGAACGGTCTAGTGGTACCCCTCCCTTCGGAAAGCTTGGTCCCCTCGACTAGGCATCCACCCGGGTACACCAGTGCGGTATCGAGCGTCGGCATGTTAGGGGACGGCATCACCCACGGAAGATCGGTATCCCACCACTCCAATGCGCGCCTCCACCCATCCATCTCCACGACGTCGAGCACCCCGCGGTCGATCTGCTCCCGGTCGCAGACCCAGCACATGAGCTCCGCGATCGTCAGGCCGTGACGCACCGCGATCGGATGCAACCCCACGAAGGAGAGATAGCCCTCGCGCTGTGGCGCGCCTTCAACACGCACGCCGCCAAGAGGGTTGGGGCGATCGAGAATCACGACATCCGTCCCGACGGCTGAAGCGACTTTCACCATGAGGGCAGCGGTCCAAACGTAAGTGTAGTAGCGAGAGCCGATGTCTTGCAGATCGATCACGATCGCGTCCAGGCCCCGCAACCACTCCGGCTTCGGGCTCAAGTCTTGCGCGTCATCGCCATAAAGGGAATACACCGGAGTCTCAGACGCCGGATGGCTCCCGACCCCGACCATATCCTGAGCGGCACTCGCGAATCCATGCTCGGGACCAAAGAGCGCACGGACGTGAGCGCCTGCCTGACGCAAGACGGACGACGCCGGGCGAAGCGAACGATCGACACTGGCCCCGTGCGCCAGCAGCCCCACGTTTCGTCCTGCGACCAGACGGACCGCCTCGGCGTCACCATCGGCGATTCGGTCGAGCCCTGTCCGAACGCCCGTCAATCTACCTCGCCAACGGCCGGCGCCTCGCTGGTTTCGCCGGCACACAGGTAGAGAAGCGCCATGCGTACGGCGACGCCGGCCTCGACCTGTTGCAGAACGACGCTGCGCTCGCCGTCAGCAATGATGGGTTCGATCTCGATGCCGCGGTTCATCGGGCCGGGATGCATGACGATGGCATCGGGCTTTGCGTAGGCAAGCGCCACCGGACCGATGCCGAACGTGCGCGCGTATTCACGAAGGCTCGGCAGGAGCGCGCGGCCGAGACGCTCTTGCTGAATGCGTAGGACCATCACCACGTCCGCTCCATCGAGCGCTTCCTTGAGCCGATCGAACACCCGCACGCCGAGGGCGTCGACGGCCGGCGGCAAAAGTGTGCGTGGTCCGACCACTCGAACCTCGCATCCAAATAGGTTCAGCAGGTGCGCGTTGGAACGCGCGACGCGCGAGTGGGCGATGTCGCCAACGATGGTCACGACCAGGTCGTCGAGCGTGCCCTTCTCGTGTCGGATCGTAAACGCGTCGAGTAGCGCCTGCGTCGGATGGGCGTGCATCCCGTCGCCTGCGTTGATGACACTACAACCGATCTTGGAGGCGACGTAGCTCGGCGCACCCGAGGCATTGTGTCGAATGACGATCACATCGGGATGCATCGCCTCGAGCGTTCGGCAGGTGTCCTGGAGCGTCTCGCCTTTTCCTACGCTCGACGCGGACACGCTCATGTTGATGACGTCGGCGCTCAGGCGCTTCCCCGCGAGCTCGAACGACGTCCGGGTTCGAGTGGACGCCTCGTAGAACAAATTGATGACCGTCTTGCCGCGAAGCGTGGGCACCTTGCGCACGGGCCGTCGCGACACTTGGAGGAACGCCTCGGCCGTGTCGAGGATGCGCTCGACATCAGGGCGGGTGAGGCCTTCGATGTCGAGGAGGCTGCGGTGAGGGAACGCCTCCATCACTTCACCTCCGTAACCACCGCGCGATCCGGCCCGGCCGCGTCAATCCACACGTCCAGCCGCTCGCCCTGATCGACCTCGATGGTACGACCCACGAAATCCGGTGCGATGGGAAGCTCGCGACCGCCGCGGTCGCAAAGCGCCGCGAGCCAGATCCGTGCAGGGCGGCCGTGGTCTTGGAGGCACTCGATGGCCGCCCGCACAGTGCGCCCCGTATGAAGGACATCATCGATGAGCACGACGTGACGACCGTTGACGTCGAACGGAATATCGCTCGGCCCGATCTTTGGATTGGGAAGCGCCGTCGCTGCGTCGTCCCGATAGAGCGAGATGTCGACCGTCCCTACCGGAGGCGGCCTCCCCTCGACCTTCGCAATCTCGTCTGCGATTCGCGCGGACAGTGAGACCCCGCCGCGGCGGATACCGACCAAGGTTAGGTCTTCAATGCCCGACGTCGCTTCCAGAATCGCGACAGCAATGCGGCGAATGCTCCGTTGGATAGCCTCCGCATCGAGTACGACCTTCTGGGTTCGAGCCACGTTCGGCGGAGTGTGTGTGAAAACACCCGAGCCTTCAAGCCTAGGCGATCGACAGGCCCCCATCGATGGTGACCAGGCTTCCCGTCTGCCACGTTTGATCGAGCACATGGACGATGACAGCGGCGACTTCCTCTGGTTTTCCAAGGCGTCCAAGCGGGTGCAGCGCAGCCAAAGCGTCGACCTGAGATGCGACACGCTGCCTGAGCTCTTGCGCCGTAAGGGACTCGCCGGGACGCAGCCGCGGCGTTCGCAGCATGTCGGTGTTCACACCACCCGGCAGCACTGCGTTCACCCGCACGCCCGCTGGTGCAAGCTCGAGCGCGAGGCCCTTGGTGAGTGTATTGAGTGCGGCCTTGGTGGCCGCGTACACGACCGTGGTCTGCGCGACGCGTTCCGACAGCGTGCTCGAGACGTTGACGATCGAGCCTCCACGGCCGCGAAGGTGCTTCGCGACGGCCTGCGACAACAGCAGCGGAGCGATGAGATTGACACGAAACTGAGCCTCGATGGACTCGAGGCTGGCGGCGACGACCGGCTCGTAGCTCGCGATGCCGGCGCAGTTCACCAAGCCATCGACAGCTCCGAATGCGTCGATGGCGCGTGCGGCAGCCGCAGGGACGCCTGCCACGTCCGACAGGTCTACGGCGACGACTCGAATGCGGTCCGTCGCGGACGCCTCGAGCTCGCCCAATGCCTGCTCGTCGCGGGCAATTGCAACGACTTTGCCGCCACGCGCCAGGATCGCGTCGACCGTTGCGCGGCCGATTCCGCGCGTCGCACCACTGACGATCACGGTTCCTTCTGAAACGTTCATCTCAGCTCAATCCCGCAAGCGGCACCCCCGCAGACGAACCCCACGGAGGTTCGGCGGGAACGTCGGCCGGCTCTCCGGCGACTTCGATTTCGTCGTCGGGGATGAAGCGCGGCAAGTCGACACAGAGGATTGCCTGGTGGCGTTCGGTCGGGTTCATATATGTGTGCGCCGCCCCGGTCGGCCAGCGGTGTATGGTCCCTGGTGCACACGGCTGCCCCTGACACATGAGCCCTTCGCCAAGCACCATCTCGGACTCCCGCATCTGCCGATGCATGTGAAGCGGGATGCTCTTGCCCGGGGCAACGTTGAGCCGGTAGATGCCGGCGTCCTTCGTCTCGTAGATGACATCGACCGTCCCGAAGGGCTTGCTCTCGACCTCAAAATTGCACCATGCGGCCGTGCGCTCGATTTCGAGGGAAGGAACGGCAAGGCCCCCCAGCGCGCCAGGCTTGGTGAGTCGGACAAGCACCGAGTCGACTTGCGCGCGGCGCTCGTCGGGCGCTGGGGGTGCAAGAACATATCGAGCAAGCGCGTGACCCGCGGTTTCGAGGAGGCGGAAGCGGCAACTACGCAGGAGGAACACGAGTTGCGAGGCGGTGGCAGCGTAGTCGATGGTAGAGCGCAGGCTTTCTTTGACGGCGGATGTTTCGGTTTCGAGGCGCATCTCGACATCGACGCGGAGCGGCTGAGCAGCGTTGCGCTCGTGCGGGTACACGCCGACGACACAGTCGACCATCAGCTCCTCGATGCGCAGGACATCCATGACGCAAGGCTATCCCATTTCGAGACTTCTGCTAGAGTCCGCCTGCTCATGAGCCAGCTCGAGTCCACTTCCCTGAACGACATCGCGGAGGTCGCTGCATTTCGACCCGTCCCGCGCACGGGCGTCATCTACGTCACGGTCGAGGCACAGAAGCGCGGTTTCAGCCCTGACGCGCCGGGCTGGTGCAACCTTGGGCAAGGTCAGCCGGACACGGGGCATCTGCCGGGCGCGCCCGAACGCGTGACGAGCATTCCCGTCCACACGGGCGACCTCGACTACGCGCCCGTTGCGGGCGTGTGGGAGCTGCGCGAAGCGGTGGCCGGGCTCTACAACAAGCTGTTCCGCCGTGGGATGAAGTCCCAGTACTCAGCTGAGAACGTCTGCATCGCGGGCGGCGGCCGGGTGGCCGTCATGCGCGCGTGCGCAGCGATAGCGCCTATTCATTTGGGGCATTTTCTGCCGGATTACACGGCATATGAAGAGCTGCTCGACGTGTTCCGGCGCTTCTTGCCGATCCCCATCCTGCTCGATCCGAAACAAGGGTACGAGTTCAGTCGCCAACAGCTCGAAGAGGAGATCCTCGGCCGCGGTCTCAGCGCTATCCTGGCCAGCAATCCCTGCAACCCAACGGGCAAAGCCGTACAGGGCGACACATTGGCGAGTTGGGTCGAGACAGCACGCGACTTGAACTGCGCGCTGCTGCTCGATGAATTCTATTCGCACTACGCGTGGGCTGAAGATCGATCGATCGTCAGCGCGGCGGAGTTCGTCGAGGACGTCGACAAGGACCCGATTGTGGTGTTCGACGGGCTCACGAAGAACTGGCGCTATCCGGGATTCCGGGTGAGTTGGATCGTCGGCCCGAAACGAGTCGTCGAGTCGACAGCGAGCGCGGGCTCGTTCCTCGATGGCGGTGGGGTCGCGCCGATGCAGCGGGCGGCCATCGATCTCGTACAAGAAGAACCGACGCTCGCGGAGACGAGAGCCATCCACGACGAGTTTCGAAAGAAGCGGGACTTTCTCGTGGGTGCTCTAAAAGCCATCGGCGTGCGCTTTGACCTCGAGCCCGAGGGCACTTTTTACGCGTGGGGCGACCTGAGCGGCCTGCCGCCTTCGCTTCGCGACAGCGACGACTTCTTCAAGGCGGCTCTCGAACGCCAGGTCATCTGCGTCCCGGGCCACTTCTTCGACGTGAACCCGGGCAAGCGCCGAACGGGCAGGCCCTCGCGGTTCCTCCAGCACATGCGGTTCTCGTTCGGGCCATCGATGCCCATCCTCGAAGAGGCCGTCGATCGGCTCCGTGCGCTGGTGGCCGACGCTCAGTAGAAGCGGCGCCAACTAGCCGAAACCAGATCGGAATTCGCCCTTCTTTCGCAGCCTTTTTGCGCTTTGTGCTCTGTGTAGGTGATCATACTACATATGACGACATCTGCAGCGGTCGTGGTGAGGATAGAGCAACAGCCGCGGGAGGCAGCCCCCTTCGTGAAGTGGGTGGGGGGAAAGGGCCGATTGCTCAGCCAACTGCGACCGCTGCTCCCTTTAGGGATCGAGCACATGCGCCATGTCGAACCGTTCGTCGGCGGCGGCGCTCTGTTCTTCGCACGCCGCCCGGGGCGCGCGTTGCTGACCGACATCAACCCAACCCTCGTAGCAGCGTACGCGGAGATTCGTGACGACGTGGAAGGGGTGATCGCGGCGCTTCGTAGGCTGGCCGGTCGCCACTCGAAGGAGAGCTACTACCAAGTCCGCGAACGCTACAACCAGAGCCGGCGCGTCTCCAACTCGAAGCGGGCGGCAATGTTCATCTACCTCAACAAGACTTGCTTCAACGGTTTGCATCGCGTGAATCGCAAAGGCGAGTTCAACGTGCCGGTCGGCTCGTACAAGAATCCCCGCATCTTGAACGAAGAAGGCCTGCACGCCGCCAGCCGGGCACTGAGACACGCGCGACTCAAGTGCGCACCATTCGACGCACTTCTCGAAGACGCGAAGCCCGGCGACTTCATCTACTTCGACCCGCCCTACGAGCCGGTCTCGCAAACCGCGAGCTTCACGTCGTACGCGCGAGACGGTTTCTACCAAGAAGACCAAACCCGCCTCCGCGACGTCTACAAAGCCCTGGACCGCCGAGGGTCCAAACTCATGCTCTCCAACAGCGACGTCCCCTTCATTCGAGATCTGTACAAAGACTTCAACATCGTCACCGTCGCCGCTCCGCGCGCCATCAACTGCGACGCCAAGAAACGCGGCAAAGTAAGCGAAGTCATAGTCCGTAATTACTAGGCTTTCCGCACGCGTAGCTGCCCGCGATGGCGCACACGCAGAGTAAGACGAGCATCCTAAGCATGGGCATCCGCCAACCGTAGCCGGTACCCTTTCAATCCCCAAGCCGCGGTCACCGCGGCCATCGGCGCGAAGACCGCAGCCAGTCCGGCAAGGGCGACGTGCAGCGTGTCGTCGCCACCGAGAACGTGCGTCGTCAGTGCGCCGACCAACGGAGGCCCGAGCCCGAGCCCGAACAGGTTCGCCGCGAACAAGAGCAGCGCCGATGCCACCGCGCGCATCTCGTTGGGTGTCGAGGTTTGAAGGGCGGCGATGGCAGGCCCGACGTAGCTGCTCATCAGGAACAAGATCGGCGCTGCCATCAGCAGGGCGCCCGGCAGCGTCGGCATCAGAGGGCCGATGATGCCCGGTACCACCCACAGCAGCGCGGCCAACACCACCACACGCAGGTTGGCGTCGGCATATCGACGATTCAGCCGCTCGGCCAGAACTCCCCCGGTCAGCGCGCCGGTGCTTCCCGAGATGATGAAGATCCAGCCGAATTGGGGTCCAACAGCACTGGCTTGCGCGCCGAAGTTGCGGATCAGCATCTCGACGTACCAGGTGATCGTACCGTAGCCGAGTATCGACAGCATCGAGACGCTACCTAGGATCGCGCCGTAGAGTCGAGCGTGGGTGCGGAAGTACCGGAGCACTTCGCGAACCGGCACCGCTTCTCCTTCGGCGCGCATCCGGCCACGACGCAGGGGCTCACGGATCGTCCACACCAAGGCGCCGATCGCAAAGCCGGGAAGCCCCACCAAGATGAACGTCAGCTGCCAAGGCTGGAGCGCGCCGACGAGCGGCAGGGATACGTCGACGTCGCCCACAGCGCCCAATACCCAGCCGCCGATCATGTAGGCCATGCCGCCGCCAATGCTGATCCCCAGCGTGAAGATGGACATGGCGCGCGGCAGCGCTTTGGCAGGGAAAAAATCACTCAAGAGAGAGTGCGCCGGCGGAGACAGCGCGGCCTCGCCGACGCCGACCCCCATGCGCGCGACAAACAGGGCGCCAAAGGTCCCGACCAATCCACAGCCACAGGTCATCACCGACCAGAACAACACGCCGATTCCAACGATCGTCCGGCGGCTCTTCCGGTCAGCCAACCGTCCGATCGGAAGTCCGACCAACGTGTAGAAGACCGTGAAGGCCAGTCCGTGCAGCAGCCCATATTGGAAGTCCGTGATGTCGAACGATCTGCGGATCGGCCCCACCAGAATCGCCATCGCGTTCCGATCGATGAACGAGAGGATATACGCCAGAAGCAGGACGGTCAGCGCCCAGCGGGCACCAGGCTGGGTGGCTGTCTGTTCCTGGGAGATCACGGCGCGACGAACCCTACCACGCCCGCATCGGCCCTATCCGCTTGCCAAACAGCCTGAGCCGCGGGATCGTGCCGATATGCGATTGCTGCAGTCGCCTTTACTATTGTGCTGCGTATTTTTGTGTTTCAGCCTGGTCGCCTGCAGCCAGCAGAGCGAGTCGGGGGAGATCACCCCCACACTAACGCACTCCTTCGCGCCCCTGGCGATCGAGGCGGGCGAGGAGATCAGCGGCGTCTGCCAGAGTTGGACCCTCGACAACGACGAGACGCTATACGTCTCCAAGATACGACAGCGAAACGAAGGCGCGTGGCACCACTCGAACTGGTTTTTCGTGCCAGAGGACACGTACCCAGGCCCTGACGGCACCTGGGACTGCGACGAACGTGGTTTTCACGACGTCTCGGCAGCGTTTGAGGGAGGAGCCTTCTTCGCTCAGTCCACTCAGGCCCTCGAAGAACTGCAAGCCTTTCAGGAAGGCGCGGTCCTGGAGATCCCGCCGCGTCACAAGATCGTGGGTGGCGTACACCTCGTGAACATATCGGCCAGCCCCCTCGACACCGGACTCAGCTTCGACATCGAAACCATCCCCGAACAAAACGTTCAAGTACGACTCCGTCCCATCGCCTTCACCAACACCGCGCTCGACATCGAGCCACAAGCGGAATCGCGCTTCGGTATGACGTGCGACCTTGGGGTCTCTTCCGACTACAACATCTACTACGTCCTGGCGCACTACCATGAGTGGGGCAACTACTTCCGGCTCAGCTTCGTCGACGACGATGGAGGTGAACGAACGATCTTCGAGCTCCGCAACTCGATTGGAGAACCGCTCGGCATCACCCTCGATCCGCCAATCAATTCGCAAGACGCGTCGAAGCTGCGCGTCGAATGCGGCTACATCAACGACACCGAGGAGCCTTTGACGTACGGCCTGGCCGGCCACGAGATGTGCGTGTTCCTCGCCTACAGCGATGCTCCCCTCAAGCTCGGAGCGACCTCGGGAGACAACACCGCCATGGGGCCAGACGAAAACGGCGTCTACATGAACGAGACCGCCTGCGGCGGAGTACTCGCCATCCCTGCCCCGTAGAGGTTCGCTGACCCGTTCCATCGGGATGCGCTACGCATGGGCTTCAGCCTTTCTCAGTCGAGGGTGATTCTGGAGGCTCGGATGAACTCGGCGGTGGCGGGGTGCTCGCTGTGAAGGAGCTCTTGTGGCGTGCCCGTGGCCGTGATCTGGCCCTGGTGGAGAAAGCTGAGGTGGTCGGCGATACGCACGACAGAAGCCATATCGTGACTGATGACGATGGAGGTGATGCCGAACATCTCCTCGGCCTGGACGATCAAGTCGTCCACCATCTCTGTCGTGATCGGATCGAGGCCGGTGGTGGGCTCGTCATAAATCAGGATTTCGCTTTCGAGGATCATGGCGCGCGCAACGGCGACGCGCTTTTGCATGCCGCCAGAGAGCTGAGACGGGAGCTTCTGGGCCGCGGCGGCAATGCCGAGTGCCGACAGACGATCCATCACGCGGTCGCGCACCTCGCTTCGCGAAAGATCGGTGTGCTCCCTGACCGGGAACGCTACGTTGTCGAACACCGTCATGGAGTCGAAGAGGGCCGACATCTGGAACACCATCCCAAAGGTCCGACGCATCGACGCGAGATCGAGGCCCTCGAGCTTGGCGAAATCCACCCCGTTGACGAGAAGCTGGCCCGAATCGGGTTTTTCCAGACGAATCAGCTGACGCATCAGCACCGTTTTGCCGGATCCGGACGGACCGATGATCAAGTTCGTCTTGCCGCGATGGATGTCGAGCGAGACGCTGTTGAGGACGTGATGATCGCCATACGTCTTGTGCACGTCGCGAATCCGGACGTGGATCGGGTCATCCTTCACTAGCGGCGGTAGCGGAGGCCGGGTCAACCGCATCAAGTTGCCTCGAAAGACCTTCATCAGAAGAGCCCCTCCCCGAGGACGAGGCCTGTCACGAGGTAGTCGAGCATGAGGATGGCGATGGCGCTCTGCACAACCGCACGATTGGTGGCGCGCCCTACTCCGGCCGCTCCGCCCTGCGCGTGGAAGCCTTGCCGGCACGCGATGAGAGTCACCGCGACCCCGAACACCATCGCTTTGATCAGGCCTTGCGAGACGTCGTCCCAATCGACGAGCCACTTCAACCGGTCCATGAACACGCCGGGGTCCAGGCCAAGAAGAGAAACGGCCACCAGGAATGCGCCGAACACACCGACGATGTTGAAGAGCATCGTCAGCACGGGCAGCATCACGAAGCCGGCCAGCAACCTCGGCACGACCAAATACTGCACGGGATTGACCGCCATCGTGACGAGCGCGTCGATCTGATTGGTGACGCGCATGGAGCCTATCTCCGTTGTCATCGCGCTCCCAGCCCGGCTCGTGACCATGAGCGCGGCGAACACCGGCCCGACCTCTCGGGCCAACGCCAGCCCGATGACCGCCCCACTTTGGCTCTCGGCACCAAAGTCGCGGAAGCCGTCGACGAGCTGTAGCGCAAGCACGGCCCCAACGAAGAACGCGGTAAGCGAGATGATAAAAATCGAGCCGACGCCGATGAACTCCATCGACTCGACGAAGAGCCGAGCACGGTACGGTGGTCGGATGCCCCAAAAGAGCGCCTCCCATAGGAGCTTGAACAGCGCGCCAATTTCAACGAACGGCGACAGAAGACCCTTGACGAGCCACTCGCCGGCATGGCGCCCTGCCGCGCGTACTTTCGACGGTTTTTCCTCGGTCGCGGACGCGGTGGCGGCGGCGTCAGGCACGAGCCTTCATAGCATGGTTCGGAGCCGAAACGTCAGCCATTCAGATAGACGCGAGGGACTCGGCGCGACACGTTGGTCAGCACCTCGTACGGGAATGGTTCCCGCCGCCTTCGCAAGATCGCGCGCATCGAGGACCGCGCCGTCTTGCTCCCCGAGCAGTAGCGCTTCGTCGCCAATCCCCACGCCAGGAACTCCCGAAACATCGACGGTGGTCAGGTCCATCGCAATGTTTCCGACAATCGGACAGCGGGCACCTCGGATCAACACGTGCCCTCGGTTCGACGCGGAGCGCAGCAATCCATCGCCGTACCCAACCGGAATCGTCGCCAAGCGTGTCGTCGACGCGGCTCGGAACGAACGCCCATAGCCCGCCGAATCGCCCGTCTCGAGCGTCCGTATTCGAAGAACCTCCGTACGCCAACGCATCGCAGGCCGAAGGGGTGCATCGATGCTGCTCGGAGCCAGGGTAGCCGTAGAGCGCGATGCCCGGACGCACCCAATCGAAGTGGGTCTCGGGGTGGCGGAAACAGGCCGCGCTATTGGCGGCGTGCAAGACGGCCGGCTCGTGGCCAAAGCGCCGAACGAGGCCCTGCGCGTGGGCGAACCCGGCGATCTGCTCTGCCACGTAGTCTGGGTCGGTGTCGGCCGTCGACAGGTGAGTCATGAGTCCCACGATGCGAATCGAAGGGAAGCGTCGCAGCTCGCGCAGAAATTCGTCCAGCTCGCCGAGCGGCACACCAAGGCGACCCATCCCGGTGTCGACCTTGAGATGAACGTCGATGGGACGGCCAGCGGAGACCGCGTCGAAGGCGCTCGCCTCGGAGATCTCATAGAGAACCGGTGTCAGCCCAGCAGCGATGATGTCACGGTGGGCGCCGCCGCTGATCCCATTCAGGACGAGAATCGCGCGGTCGATGCCGGCCTCGCGAAGCTCGATCCCCTCCTCGGCAAGCGCCACGCCGAAGCCGTCGACACCTTCAGCCTGCAGCCGCTGCGCGACGGGGACCACACCGTGCCCGTACGCGTCGGCCTTCACGACCGCGAGGACTTTGCACCCTTTCGCAGCAGCCCTCACCACGCGCAGGTTGTGTCCGATCGCGTCGAGCAACACCTCGGCGCGCGTCGGCCGTAGCGACGTGTCCGCGCCCCGGACTCGCGGCCTCAACGGCATGGGGGAATCGGATTGCACGGCTTGGGGCTAACGGCTGGCACTGCTGCCGTCAAGCATTGGCGTCCCCACGCTGGGGGGCTACCCTCCCGCTCGCATGGGACGGGCTCAACGACGCCGCACGGAAGCGGTGAAGCGCGCCGGCCAGCGGGGTTCGCGCGTGGTCTGGGGCGGCCTGTTCGTCGGCGGACTCATCGCGGTCGGCATCCTGCTGGCTCCCTGTCTCCGCGAACCCGCCGAAGAGACGGTGGCCCCAGTAGACATCACGCCGGGGCAGACCGCGCGCCCCTCAGCGGCAGACACGCTCGAAGAGCTTCGTCTGCGCGTCATTCGCAAGTACCCGCACGCGAGGGACGCGTTTACGCAAGGCCTCATCTGGCACGACGGGTCCATGTACGAAAGCACGGGTCGGTACGGACAGTCGTCGATACGCAAGGTCCGGCTCGAAGACGGCAAGGTGCTGGCGCAACGCACCCTTCCGTCGAGATTCTTTGGCGAGGGTTTGGAGCGGATCGAGGATCGGTTGATTCAACTCACGTGGCGCGCAGGACTCGCCTTCGTATCGGACCTGACGACCCTCGAGGAACGCAAGACCCTCCGATACCCCGGCGAAGGTTGGGGTCTGTGCTACGACGGAACGGCGCTGGTGATGAGCGATGGCTCCTCGATGCTCGAGTTTCGGGACCCGGAGTCAATGGCGCTGCTCGGGGAGGTGACCGTGCTGAAGAACGGTCACCCGGTCCGGAAGCTCAACGAGCTCGAGTGTGTAGGCTCGGACGTCTACGCGAATGTCTGGCGACGTGATGAGATCCTCCGAATCGACCGCCGCAGCGGACGTGTCACCGCCACCATCGATGCGAGCGGCTTGTTATCACGCAGCGAGGCAAGGCGCGCGGACGTCCTCAACGGCATCGCCTACAAGCCGGAATCGCAGACATTCCTGCTCACAGGCAAGCTGTGGCCTCACGTGTTCGAAGTCGAGCTCGTGCCTCGCTGAGCTACCGCGTGCACCTCGACCTCGGGCTGCCACTCCGCAAGCCGCGTTCGCATCGTTTCGACTGCGTCTCGGCTCTCGTCGACCAGCACGAAACCGCGACCGTGTCGCGCGGCCGCCTCGCCGGTTGTGCCGCTTCCGGCAAAGAAATCGAGGACGGTGTCGCCGGGCTCGGTGTGCACCTTGATGATCCGCTCGAGCACACCGAGCGGCTTCTGCGTCGGATACCCGGTCTTCTCTCTGCCATTCGTCGGAACGATGGTGTGCCACCACACGTCGGTCGGAGTCTTGCCGCGGGCGGCCTTCTCTTTCCCCACGAGCCCGGGCGCCATGTACGGAATTCGATCCATCTCGTCGAACTGAAAGACATAGCGCTTGGGGTCGAGGACGTACCAAAGCAGGGTGTCGTGCTTGGCCGGCCACCACCGTTTTGGTCGTCCGCCGAAGTCGTACGCCCAAATGATCTCGTTGCGAAAGCAATCACGACCCAAGAGTCGGTCCAGCGCGACTTTCACATAGTGCACTTCCCGGTAATCGAGATGCACGAACAGCGACCCATCGGCAGTCAGGCACGGAAGTGCCGCTTCGATGCGACTCATCAGAAACGGAATGTACGCGTCGAACTCGTCTTCGTACGCCGGGCTGTCGAGCCGTTCGACGGCGTAACGTCGCCCACCGAACCCCTGTCTCTCCCCGTCCTCTGCCGCCCGCACTTGCATCCGCTGACGTGACTGTTTGCGTCCCGTGTTGAAGGGTGGGTCGATGTAGATCAGCCGAGCATGCTCCCGCGGGAGCGTCTCGAGAACCTCCAAGTTTTCTCCCTGTACGATTCGCCTCACGCGCCCGAGCCTATCATCCGCCGGTGAGCACGCACATCATCGAACCCGCTTGCAGCGTTGTGAAGGCCGCCCTACTCTCACAGCCGATGCAACTCGTGGTCAACGGCGAAGAACAGCAGGTTGAGCAGAGCACGACCGTGAAGCAGCTCCTGGCCTCGCTCGGGCTGGCAGACACCTTGGTCGCGGTCGAGCGCAACGAAGAGGTCGTGCCGCGAGCGCAGCACGAACGCACCCAGCTCAACGAGGGCGATCGGGTCGAGGTGGTTCATTTCGTAGGAGGCGGCTAGGTGTCCGAAGATGTCCTGAAGATCGGCAAGTTCGAGTTTCGATCGCGTTTGTTCACGGGAACGGGCAAGTACGCGGACCTCGACACCGCTCGGGGGGCACTGCAAGCCTCGGGCTGCGAGGTCGTCACGGTCGCGGTGCGTCGCGTCGATTTGAAGGCGACAGGGGCCGACTCGATCATGACGGTTCTCCGCGAGGGTAACTACACACTCCTTCCAAACACCGCCGGCTGCTACACGGCCGAGGACGCGCTCCGCACGGCGCGGCTGGGGCGAGAGCTTCTCGACACGCCTCTCGTCAAGCTCGAGGTGATCGGCGACGAGAAAACCCTTTTCCCGGACGTCCCCGCAACGCTCGCGGCCGCCAAGATACTCGTGGACGAGGGCTTCACGGTCTTGCCCTATTTCAATGATGACCCGATTGCTGCGCGGCGCCTGGAGGAGCTAGGCTGCGCCGCGATCATGCCCCTCGCCGCACCGATCGGCAGCGGTCTCGGCGTCCGCAACCCCTTCAACATCGAGATCATCGTCAAGCAGGCGAATGTGCCGGTCATCGTCGATGCAGGGGTCGGTACCGCGTCCGATGCCGCCATCGCCATGGAACTCGGCGTTGACGGCGTGTTGATGAACACGGCGATCGCCGGTGCGAAGGACCCAGTCCGAATGGCACGCGCGATGAAGGCCGGGGTGGAAGCCGGCCGCGACGCATTCCTCGCAGGCCGAATCCAGCGCAAGCTCTACGCGACGGCATCGAGCCCGCTCGAAGGCGTCATCGGCTCCGAGCAAGACGGCCGCTCCTAGCACCACGACGATGACCCCTGAGCTTCCGCGGATTTGGATCATCACCGACCCTAGTCATCCCGACGGCCCGGTCGCCCCGATTCGACGCGCGCTCGAAGGATGTCCGCCCGGCGTAGTGGGCGTGCAGCTCAGAGCAAAACAAGCATCCGATCGCCAGTTGGTGCAATGGGGTCGGGAGCTGCGGACGGTGACCCATGCCTGCCGCGGCGCGTTGACGGTCAACCGGCGGGTCGACGTCGCTCAGATCGTTGGCGCCGACGGCGTGCATCTCCCAGAGCTCGGTCTGCCGATAGCGGACGTCCGCGAAGCATGGCCGACATTTGGAATGCTCGGGGTCTCGCGGCACGACGCGGCAGGCCTCGAGGCCGGCGAGCAGGATTCTGCCAGTTACGCGTTCTTGAGCCCTGTCTTCAATGTCCCCGGCAAAGCCCAGCCCATCGGCATCCATGGCTTTGGGACCGCGATCGCCGATGTCGGGATTCCGACATACGCGCTCGGAGGAATCGGCGCCCAGGACTGTAGAGCGCTGGTGGCCGCCGGCGCCTTTGGCGTCGCGATCCGCCGGGCGATCTACGAAGCGACTCGGCCCGGCGAAGCGTTGCTCCAGTTCGTGCGCGAGCTTGACAAGAGCCTCCCGAACGGCGAATAGGCAGCGTTGTGGGAGCACTTCGTAGTGGGCTCGGGGGCCTTTCTTGGGTGGGAGCCGGCCTCATCGTTGTCGCGCTGGTGCTCAAGGTCTTCCTGTTCGACGTAGCGCAAGTCATGCACAACGGGATGGCGCCCACGCTGCTGCGCGGAGAACGCGTTCTCATCAACAAGAGGGCCACCCCCGAAATCGGATCGATCGCGGTGTGCCGGCACCCCACCGAGGATGGCTGGGTCGTCGCCCGGGTAGCGGCGACGGGGGGCATGACCGTCGACTCTTTCGGCGACGAGCTCCGCATCGATGGCAAGCTGATCCCCTTCACCAGGAACGGCAAGACCTCCTTCCACAACACCGACAACGATCTCGAGGGCACGGTCATCTGGGGCGACGAGTACTTCGGAACCGAGCCTCACCAAGTCTTCATGAAGGAAGGCGGCCGGCACCTGGTCCGCGAAACCGAGGTACACGAGGGAGAGCTCTACCTCCTCGGCGACTTTAGGGCCTACATGGGACAAGACAGCCGTGCCTACCGGGTGGTGAACGCGTCGACGTGCCGCGGTACGATCGTCTTCCGAATCAGTCCCGTGGACGGCCTCGAGCCCCCCCTCGCCCATCGGTATTTCGAGCTGATTCGATAGTGCCGCTTCCGCGTTAGTGCCGCTTCCGCGTTGCCTGAAGCGCGGTCCGTTCTATGCTCCGCGCGCCGAGGACAACGGAATCGCCCGATGAGAGTCGCTGTCGTACAATTTCCAGGCTCAAATGCCGACTGGGACGCCCTGCACGCGGTGCGCGATGTCCTGGGCGCAGACGCCTGGTACACCTTTCACAAAGAGACCAGTCTGGGTGACGCAGACGCGGTCGTCATCCCGGGTGGATTCTCATACGGGGACTACCTCCGTGCTGGCGCGATCGCCGGCTTCAGCCCCATCGACAACGCGATCCGGGAGTTTGCGGGCCGGGGCGGGCCGGTTCTTGGAATCTGCAACGGCTTCCAGATTCTGACGGAGATGAAGCTTTTGCCGGGCGCGCTAACGCGGAACGCCCACCTTCGCTTCGAGTGCCGTGATGTGCACCTTCGCGTCGAAAACGAGGGCCCGTTCACCGACATGGGCAAAGGCACGGTTCTGCGTCTGCCGATCGCGCACGCGGACGGCCGTTACCACACGACCGACGAGGGTCTCGCCGAGCTCGAGCGCAACGGCCAAATCGCGTTCCGCTACAGCACCCCCAGGGGGGACGCTCCGAACGGCAGTGATGCCAACCCCAATGGCTCGGTTGGCGACATCGCCGGGATATACAACCGCGACAAGAACGTTCTCGGCATGATGCCGCATCCCGAACGGGCAAGCGAAGCCATCCTTGGTAACGACGACGGGCTCGCCCTGTTCCAATCCCTTCGGCGTCACCTGGGGTTAGCATGAGCACGCCAGCCAACTTCCCCGGAGAGCCAGACAGCTCACCCGAAATCGCACGTGAGTTCGGGTTGGCGGGGCACGAATGGGAGCGTGTTCTCAGTACGCTCTCCCGCACACCAAGCTATGCTGAGCTCGGCGTCATCAGTGTGATGTGGTCCGAGCACTGCTCTTACAAATCCTCGCGCATCCACCTCGGACGGCTACCCACGACGGGGCCGCAGGTGGTTCAGGGGCCTGGCGAGAACGCCGGCGCAGTCGACATTGGCGACGGATTCTGCGCGGTATTCAAAATGGAATCGCACAACCACCCGTCCTATATCGAACCCTATCAGGGCGCGGCGACGGGGGTCGGCGGCATCCTGAGGGACGTGTTCACGATGGGCGCGCGGCCGGTGGCGTCTCTCAACTCGCTTCGCTTCGGGCGGCCCGATCACCCCAAGACCCCGCATCTGCTCAAGGGCGTGGTCGCGGGCATCGGTGGGTACGGCAACTGCATCGGTGTCCCCACCGTGGGTGGTGAGGTCCAGTTCGACGCCAGCTACGACGGCAACATCTTGGTCAACGCGTTCACGGTCGGCATCGCCAAAACCGAAGATCTCTTCTTCGGAGTCGCCGAGGGCGTGGGCAATGCGATCATCTACGTTGGGGCCAAGACCGGCCGCGATGGAATTCACGGCGCGACGATGGCCAGCGCCGAGTTCGGCGAGGAGACAGACAGCAAGCTCCCCACAGTGCAGGTCGGAGACCCGTTCATGGAGAAGCTACTCCTCGAAGCCTGCCTCGAGATCTTCGCGACCGACTGCCTGGCGGGCGTGCAAGACATGGGCGCGGCGGGCCTGACCTCCTCGTCGGTCGAGATGGCGGACCGCGCCGGCAACGGTATCGAGCTCGATCTCGACGCGATTCCGCGGCGCACCAAGGCGCTCAGCCCGTACGAGATGCTCTTGAGCGAATCGCAAGAGCGAATGCTCATGGTTGCGAAAAGCGGGCGCGAGCAAGAGGTGTTCGATCTGTGTGCCAAGTGGGACTTGGATGCCTCGATCGTCGGACGCGTAACGGACACCGGCCGCTTCGTCTGTAAGGCCACCCCTGGGTACGACCCATTCGACGGCACCGGCCGACCCGATCCCGTCGTCGTGGTCGATCTCCCGGTCGACCTTCTAACGAACGCAGCCCCGAAATACGACCGACCTCAAGAGGCGCGCCCCGAGAAGGCTTCCGTGCTGGCAACCACGGGCGACGCCCCGGACGACCTCGGCGCCGAGCTGGTGCGCTTGATCGGCTCCCCCAACATCGGAAGCCGGTCTTGGATCTGGCGCCAGTACGACCACATCGTCCGCAACGGCACCGTCATTGGTCCCGGCGAAGGCGACGCGGCGGTGATTCGCGTGTTTTGCGAAGACGCGTCGGGGACGCGCGAGAAATTTCTCGCGGTATCCTCCGACTGCAACGGCCGGCACGTCGAGCTCGACCCGTTCGGCGGAGCCGCGATGGCCGTCGCGGAGTGCACCCGCAACATCGTATGCGTCGGCGCCAAGCCGCTCGGGCTCACCGACTGTCTCAACTTCGGCAATCCTGAAGTCCCTGAGCAAATGTGGCGCTTCGCCCAGGCAATCGACGGCATATCGGCGGCGTGCACGGCACTGGGCGCTCCAGTCGTGTCCGGCAACGTGAGCCTCTACAACGAGACCGACGGCAAGGCGATCTTGCCTACACCAACCGTCGCCGTCGTCGGTCAGCTCGAGGACCCGGCGCATCGGCTGGGGCTTGGCTTCGTCCTCGAAGGCGACGTGATCGCGCACCTCGGCAGACCGTCTCGCGGCGTACTTGGCGGTTCGGAATGGCTCGTCCAGCACACTGGGTCGGTAACGGGTCTGCCCGTTGGCATCGACCTAGAGGCCGAGGCCGCTCTTCAGCACGCAGTGCTCGAGCTCGCTCGCGCCAGACTGCTGAAGAGCGCGCACGATGTAAGCGACGGCGGCTTCGCCGTGTGCTTGGCCGAGGCGTGCATCGCGAACGGGTATGGGGCAAGCGTCGCCCTCCCTTCGAGTGAAGACGCCCCCGCACACGCTCTACTCTTCAGCGAAGAGCCCTCGCGCATCATCGTCAGCCTCTCGGCGGCCAACGCCGGCGAGGTCGGCGACATCTGCAAGCGCTACGGCGTTCCGTTCGAGAAGATCGGGCGCGTGACTGGCGACATGGTGACCATTGACGGCGTATGTGAACTGCCCGTCGAGGCGCTCGCCGAATCCCACGCGAGCGCGCTCGACGACATCATCAGCTAATCATCAGGCGGGCGGATTCTATTCTGCGGCTGCTATTCTGCGGCTTCAACGGCAGCAGAGATGGGGCTTCTCTTGCCGCGGAGCTCCACGGAGACGAGCTTGGAGACTCCGGGCTTTTCCATGGTGACGCCGTACAAGACGTCGGCGAACTCCATCGTGCGCTTGGAGTGGGTGATGATGATGAACTGGGAACGGTCCGTCATCTGCTGGATGACCTCGGTGAAACGGCCGATGTTGGCCTCGTCGAGCGGCGCGTCGACCTCGTCGAGCAGGCAGAAGGGGCTCGGCTTGTACTGGAAGATCGCGAAGATCACCGCGACGGCGGTGAGCGCCTTTTCGCCGCCGCTCATCAGGTCGAGTGAGCCAAGACGCTTGCCGGGAGGCTGGGCGATGATCTCGACGCCCGTCTCCAACATGTCGTGCGGGTCGGTGAGCCGGAGTTCGGCCTTTCCACCACGGAAGAGCAATGGGAAGATACGCTTGAAGCGCTCGTTGATAGCGGCAAAAGCCTCGCGGAACAGCGCCCTGCTCTCCCTGTTCATCTGACGAATCGCCTTGTCGAGCTTGGTGAGCGCGTCCTCTAGGTCGCGGCGTTGACTGGTGAGGTACTCGTAGCGCTGGGCATTCTCTTCGTACTCTTCGATCGCGGTGAGATTGATCTCGCCCATGCGGTCGATCAGGCGCTGCAGCTCTTCGGCGCGCGCGGTGACCTGCGCGTCGGGCACGGGTCGCGCATGGTGGTCACCGATCACATGCGCCAGCTCCACGCGATGCTTGTCGAGGACCTGCTCGTTGAGATGCTCGAGCCACAAAGTCAGCTCGCGTTCGCGAAGCGTCAGCTGGTTGAGCTCCGTGGACTGCACGTCGATGCTGGAGCGCAACCCCTTGAGCGAGGCCTCGGACTCCCCGAGCTGCGTCCGGGCTTCGTCGTAGCGCGCACGCTGATCCGAAAGCTCCTGTCGAGCCGCAGCAGCCTCGTGGGCCGTCTCGCTCAGGCGCCCATCGTGCAGGAGGATGCGCCCGGCCGCTTGACCTCGATCGCGATCGGCAATGGCGACGTCGTCCCGTAGGCGAGCCTCGCGCGCGTTCAGCTCCGAGATCGAACGGTCGAGCTGCCCGAGCATGGAACGCTCGCGGTCGGCCCGCTCGCGGGACTGCGTCGCGCCAACCTTGACCTCGGTTGCCTGTGCGGCTTGTTGCTCGACGACGCGACGCCTTTCCGTGAGCACGCTTGCCGCCACTTGCGTGGCTTCTTCGGCGTCGGCCACAGCCCGATGCGCGTCGGTGAGCTGACGCTTGGTATTGCCTTCATCGACGTCGATTTGGGACAAAGACGCGCGGCCTTCCGTCTCGGCGTTGGCGATTTCCTGGCGCCGCTCCGCGAGGCGGCGAAGCTCCAGGTCGACGACTCGCAGATCCCGCTCGGCGCCGAGGATTTCGAGCTCGGCGTCGTGGGCCTGGACCCTCGTCGAGTCGATGGCCGCCTGACCTTCGGCGATATCTGCCCGAAGCCGGCCCTGATTCGCGGTGGCACGCTCGAGCTCGGCACCCTCGGATGCGGCGGCCTCTTGGAGCTCGCGGATCTCGCGCTTCAGTCGGAGCAGATGGGCTGCGGATTCGTCGTTGGCGCCGCCGACGACAGCGCCGTCGCTGAGCAGCGCCTGACCGTCGAGCGTGGCCAGCTTGCCTTGAAAGCCCTGACGGTGAAGCCGGGCAGCGGTCTCGAGCGTGTCGACGACCAACACGTCGAACAACAAGTACCGTACCCACGCTTCATCGGCGTGCGAGTGGCGCACGAGCGTCAACAGCGGGCCGACGATGCCCAGCCCCGTCGGGAACGGCGGCACGATCCGCACCGGACCACTGGGCGAACGTGGAAGGAACGTTGCGCGGCCCTTTTCTTCCCGCGCTAGGTACTCGGCAGCTCGCAACGCCGCATCGGTGTCGTGCACGAGCAGGTATTCTAGCGAACCGCCAAGTGCCGCACCGAGCGCCCGTGTGTGTTCCGCCGCACACTCCAAGCGATCGGCAACCAAGCCGACCAACCCTGAACCGCCCGCGTCGCCACCCGCATCACCAGACGCATCGGCATAACCGGTCATCACCGCTTGTGCGCCGGCGCCCACGCCTTCGAAGCGTTCGTGGATCTCGTTGAGCGACCGGAGCCTCGAGCTCGTGACGGCAAGCTGCTCGCGGAGGGCGTCGACCTCTTCGTCTGCCTGATGCAACGCATCCTTGCCGGTCGACAACGAGGTTTCGATCTCCGTTTGACGCTCGGCCGTCGCGGACTTGCCGCTCCGAAGCCCTACCATCCGAGCCTCGAGCTCTCCGCTCTGTTGTCTGAACTCGACCTCGTGTGTCGCGAGCGTCTGTAGCTCTTCTTGCAAGCGTTCGAGACGACCGCGAATGTCTTCGCGACGTGCACTGTAGCCGTCGAGCACCGCCTCGGCGCCCACGACGCGAGCGTGACCTTGCGCCAGTCGGGAACGCGCATTCTGCAGGGCCGCTTCGGCCTCTTCGGCCGTGTTTTTGCGACTTTGGAGCTCCGCCTCGACCTCTGCGAGAAGCTTCCCCGCCTCGGCTTCGAGAGATTCGAGCTCACTGAGCGAGAGGCGAACGGTGGACGCCTCCTGGTCTAGCCCATCGCGCTGCTCTTCGAGTTGGTGAAGCTCGCGAGTGGCGAGCTCTTTGCGCTCGAGCAGCGCGGCCTGGCGATCCTGTTGTTGACGGATCAAACCTTCGAGCTGTCGAACCAAGTTGTCGAGCTCATACGCGCGTCCTTGTCCGCGCTCCAGCTCGGAGCCCATCTGCTGCAGCGAGACACGATCCGCTTCGACCGACGCCTCTTTCGCTACTAACGCGTGACGACTCGCTTGCACATCTTCGTTGGCCTGCGACAGCAGCATCGTCGCCGAGCTGATCTGTCCTCGCAGCTCGAGGAATCGATGCGACGCGACCCACAAATCCAGATCTCGCATCTCCTTCTTGTAACGCTTGTAACGCTCGGCCTTTTGCGCTTGCCGCTTGAGGGACGCGAGGCTGCGCTCGAGCTCTCCGATGATGTCCGTGACGCGCAGGAGATTCTGACGCGTCTGGTCCATCTTGCGTTCGGCGGCCCGCTTGCTCAGCTTGAACTTGCTGATGCCCGCAGCCTCTTCGATCATCGTTCGGCGATCCTCCGGCTTGGCGGTGACGATGAACCCAATGCGCCCCTGCTCGATGATCGAGTAGGCACGCTTGCCAACGCCGGTGCCCAAGAACAAGTTGGTGATATCGAGCAGCCGGACCGGAGTTCGGTTGATGCGGTAGTCACTGTTGCCCTGGCGATCGAGACGCCGGGTGACCTGAATCTCCGCGTAGTCGCTGTATTCGGGTGGTGCTAGGCCGTCGGCGTTGTCAAATGTCAGGGTCACCTCGGCGAAACCATGAGGTCCGCGCCCCTCCGCCCCGCTGAAGATCACGTCCTCCATGTGCTTGCCTCGGAGACGCATTGGCGACTGCTCGCCCATGCACCACTTGATGGCGTCGACGATGTTGGATTTGCCGCATCCGTTTGGCCCGACGACACAGGTAATGTCGTGGTCGATGTGGATGGTCGTCTGGTCGACGAAGGATTTGAAGCCAAGGATTTGGAGCTTCTTAATCTTCACGATGCCCCCCAAAGGAGTAGTTGGACGTGGCTATCACTGAACATACGATATTGCAACGGTTTACGCGACCAGAAGCGAGGGTCACTGGGTGACCCCCACTATATATTGTGGTCGTGTCTCGGCAGGGGTGCCTATTCGGATTCCACTGACTGGACCACCTCGACCACTGAAGGCTCGGCGATGGCCTTGGCAGGGGGACTCGACCCGTGGCGCCGCTCGGAGAGGAACTCCAGGTAGGTCTCTGCGGCCTCGATGTCTTGAGAAGAGAGGCCATCGACCAGCTCGTGGAGCCGTCCTCGAGGGATGCCGCTCACGCTGGTCACCTGGTTGGCCCGCTGAGCTGGCGCCCCGACCTCGGCCTCGGCCCCGCCTTCAGGCTGGACCTCGTCGGCCGTGGGGACGTGCCAAGTGGGTCGCTCCACCGAGTGGATCCCGTGCGCCGTGAGCCACGATTCCATGCAGGAACGCAGGCGTTCGGACCGAAACGCGAACCAGCGCTCACGGTCGACCGGATGACTCACCAACGCATCCTTGAAGCGCCGAAACGCCCCTTTTCCGTCAATCGCAATATTGAGCTGTCGCCGCAGCTCTTCACCCTCGACCGTCGCAATGAAGCGCTCCATCCAGCGGTACTGCTCGCGCGATGAAACCGGATCGATTCGCAGATACCGGCTGTCGCCGATGATGCGTGTATGCATCGACGGATCAGCGACCCCATCGACGATGCGGATCACCTCACCGGTATCGAAGTGCAAATAGCTATGTACCTCGGGTGCGTTGTTTTCAAATGCGTCTTCGAGTGCCTCCCACGCTACCGGTACATCTAATTCTTCTTGGTCCTGTTTGTCTTGTTTGTCTTGTTTGTCTTGCCCGACATCATTCTCGTTCATGTTATTCCTATCTCACTTCGCGCCCGCCGGACCGCGTCGCGCCATCGCCTCAAGTGCACCTCACGTTCGAGTTGGGTAACCTGAGACTCAAAGCTACGTTCGATACGGTAAGCATCCACAATCGATCTAAGACCATCGAATACGCCAACGGCCATGCCAGCTAAGTAAGCAGCTCCTAAAGCAGTCGTCTCGACATTCTCGGGACGGTCGATCGTCACCCCGAGCATATCGGCTTCAAATTGCATGAGTAAGTCATTGCGGGCCGCGCCACCGTCGACCCTCAAACGCGTTATAGGCCGATCGGCGTCCGCCTGCATCGCATCCACCAGATCGACGATTTGAAACGCTATTCCCTCGAGGGTCGCACGCGCCAAATGCGCTGCCGTCGTATCCCTCGTAAGCCCATAAATGAGGCCCCGCGCATGAGGGTCCCAATACGGTGCCCCCAACCCGGTCAATGCGGGCACGAAGACGACGTCCCCCGTCGCGTCGACCTCCCTGGCCTTGGCCTCGATCTCGTCGGAAGAATCGATGAGCCCCAGGCCGTCGCGGAGCCATTGGACCGCTGCCCCCGCGATGAACGCGCTGCCCTCGAGGGCGTACACCGTTTCGTCGCCGAGGCGCCACGCGATCGTGGTGAGGAGCCCGTTCTTGGAGTGCACGGGAGTCGTTCCCGTGTTCATGAGCAGGAACGCACCCGTGCCATACGTACACTTGGCGTCCCCGACTTCGAAGCATGTCTGACCAAACAGGGCGGCCTGTTGATCGCCCGCCATCCCGGCAATGGGGATCCCATCAGGCAGGCCCGGGACCCCAGAAGTGTGCGAATACACCTCGGAACAGCTCCGAACTTCGGGCAGCAAGGCCATGGGAACGTGCAGCTCGGCGGCTAGCTCCTCGTCCCACTGTCCTTTGACAATGTCATACATCAGCGTCCGCGAGGCGTTGCTCGCGTCCGTCACGTGCGCCTGGCCGCCCGAGAGCCGGTACACCAGCCACGAATCGATCGTTCCGAAAGCGAGCTCGCCTTTTTCAGCCCGTGACCGCGCCCCGTCGACGTGGTCGAGGAGCCATTCGAGCTTGGTTCCAGCCAGGTACGGATCGAGCACCAGACCCGTGCGCTGGCGGAACATCTCTTCCTTGCCAGCGTCCTTGAGCTCCTGGCACCGGTCAGCCGTACGGCGATCCTGCCAGACGATCGCATTATGGATCGCCTTGCCACTGCTTCGGTCCCACAAGACGGTGGTTTCACGTTGATTGGTGATGCCGATGCCCAGGCAATCGGTGGCCGCGACGCCCGCCTTTTCGAGCGCGTCGCGAACCGCATCGTGAACACTCTTCCAGATGTCCTCGAGGTCGTGCTCGACCCATCCGGGCTTGGGGAAATGCTGCGGAAACTCGTGATTGGCGCGCGCCAAGACCTGCCCACTGGGAGACAAGAGCATCGCGGTGGAACCCGTGGTTCCCTGATCGATCGACAAAAGAAAGCCCGACATCCGAACGGCTACGGTACGAAGCCTCGGGAGCAAAGTAAAGCGACTACTCGCGAGCGCGCATCCAGGCCTGAAACCGCGGCCAAGCCTCGCCGAGACGCGCCTGAAGCACGGAGCCAACCGCCTCCAAATGGTCGTCGTTCGCGCCGAACTCTCGCGCCCGTTCGTTGCAGACCATCGCGGCCAGGCTCTGGTCGCGGGCGCTCAACGATTCCGCCAGAAGCGGCAACGCGTCGCGCTCCTCCGCACCAAGGTGAATCGCCCGCCGCAACAGCCCGATCGCCTCGCCGTGCTTTGCGCCGGCGACCGAGGCGCGCCCCAACGCGAGATACAGGGCTCCGGCCTTTCCCGAGTCGCCGGCCCACTGAATGCCGAGACGCAACACTTCGTTGGCGGCGTCGAGCTCGCCCATGTTCGCGTACGCCGTGCCGAGCAGGTCCAAGCTGACCGACAAGCGCCCGCGGATCTCCTCGCTGAGGGTCTCTAACTCCCCCGTCCGCAGAAGCATCGAAATCGGGTTCAGCCAGGGATTGAGCATGGCGACCGTGGCGCTCCAGTTGCCCTTCGCGTTGGCATCTTCGGCCTGGTCCACAATCGCAAGGTCGATCGCGTTGCCTTCCTGCCGGTCGAGCCCAAGCTCGGACCGTACACGCTCGTCGAGCACCTCTCTGAAATCGTCGAGCGCCAAAACATGGCGGAGGTCGTTGAATTGGAGCGTGAGCTCGGAGAGGCCGAGATCGTGTCGAAGCTCGATCGGCTCCACCTCGAACAAGGACGCCTCTAGCATGTAGCGCCCACCGATGTGCGCCTGAAGCGCCTCGGCGTCGGCGTCGTCGGGCAGGCCCTCGCTCTCGAGCGCGGTCAGCAGGAACTGTCCGATCGTCTCACGGAATTCCGACAGCGGCACTTGCCGGACGGTGGGGTCCTGGCCAATCGAAAATTCGACCGTCGTCAGGTCCGACGCGTGAGGATTGGCGGTAAGACTGTTGATGCGCGCGCCCGCAATGAGGGCGAGCCCCAGTGTACTGCGGCCGATGATCTCACACGCCTTCTCGAAGTCCTTGGACTGCGCGAGCACCTCCTCGAACCAACCGTCGGGATGCGCGTCCGACAGACTGTAGACCCGAGCGGCGCCCTCCGTCACTTCAGGCCTCGCCGCTAAGCTTGCGACGGTACCACTCGATGGTGGAGAGCAGGCCCTGTTCGAGCTCTACCTGTGCCCGGAAGCCCAAGAGCTTCTCGGCCTTCTTCACGTCTGGAATGCGAAGCTCGACGTCCGGGAAGTTCCACTCGACGAATTCGATTGGGGATTTGCTCTCGGTGAGGCGGACGATCAGCTGTGCCAGTTGGTAGATCGTGACGGTGCTTCGCGGATTTCCGATGTTGAAGCTCTCGCCGACTGCCTCGTCGCGCTCCATCGCAAGCAAAATCGCCTCGATGATGTCGTCGATGTAGCACCACGAACGGATCTGATCGCCTTCGTTGTGAATAAGCAGTTTCTCACCCTGCAGAGCTCGGACGACGAACGCGTGCACCGCACCTTCGCCGACCTGCCCCGGCCCGTAGATGTTGAACGGGCGAATCGAAACGGTCGGGAGGTTGAACTGCTTCCAATAATTGTGCGCGAGATGCTCGGTGGCGAGCTTGCTGACGGCATACGTCCATCGGGCTTCGCCGACCGCACCGAGACTGGTTACATCAGCCTCCCGGACGCGAAACGCATATGAACCGAACACCTCACTGGTGGAGAAATCGAGGACCCGCTTGATGCCGGTGCAATCGTTGGCTGCGCGAAGGACGTTCATCGTGCCCTCCAGCGAGATCTCCATCGTCATGACCGGGTTCTTCAAGACCGTATCGACCCCTGCGATCGACGCCATGTGGATCACGTAGTCGCAGCCGGTGACCGCCCTGCGAACAGCAGTCATGTCCCGAACGTCGCCGACGACGAGCTCGACGTTCGGATGGCGGTCGAGGCCAGCCCTCGAGAGCGCGTTTCGCCGCAGGATATCGAGCACCCGGATGTGGTTGTCCTCGGCCAATCGCGCAGCCAGCGCGGTCCCGATGAACCCTGCACCCCCGGTCAGCAGGATGTGTGCCCCCTTCAACATGATTGCCAGCTAGCACGATCGGAAGTCAGAAGTCGAGAAACGTCAGTCCCTTTACAGGGGGCTGTGCGCGTGGGATCGTGGCCTTGCGAGGGGAGCATGGGGATCTTTCAGACGGTGGCCGGCACAAAGTCGGCACTCGAGCGCGGGTAACGGGTCATCGCAATGGAACGTTTCGTCCTCTGGCACAGGATCCTGCCCTCCCGCCTTCGAAGAAGAGGAGACTACAGCTGCGGCCGGACAGTGGGCGCGGTATGTCACCAACGAAGTGCAGGCCGGGGGGGGCGAGGTGATCTCGTCGCTGGCAGGTACCGTCGTCGCGAATTTCGCTCTTCACGAGCTCAAGACCGCTATCAACATGACCCTGCGACTGCTCGCGGAAGCCGAGTCGCAGCCCGTGCCCGCCGGTGGGCTTCCCATTGCGTTTGGCATCGCCAGCGGTGACATTCAAAGGGACAAAGACGACGCGGGCCATCTCACCAACAGCGGAAGCGCGATCGATCGCGCGCAGTTGCTGGCGAACCAGGCGCGCGCCGGCGAAGTCGTTCTCGACGTCGAATCTCGCGAAGCCGCGTCGAGGACCTATCTGTTTGGGCGCTCCGTCAGCACCACCTCGTTTGCGCTGCAGGGCGAGGCCATCGACCGAAGCCGCCCACTGCTCGAAGAATGCCGGCAGGCCGTGGGCCTGCTCCAGCCGGCACCCGTTCCGGCGAGCATCCGCCATGCCCTCGAACCGATGAAGGAAGCCGCGGCGACAGCTCAGACTTCTGTGTTCTATCTGATGGGAGAGCTCGGCGTCGGCGCGCGCGCAGGGATTTTTGCGCTGCGGGACGAGCTTCGGCCACCTGCCTTCCTCGAAATCGGGGCGGTACCTGGAGGGCTCGAGCCGCTCGGAGGGCTGCGCCTCGCGCTCCTCAAGGCATGGCGAACGCTCGAACGGACACGGCAAGCTCTAAAGAGCGCCGAGCCCGGGGTAGCCGACGCCCTCAAGGCGATCGCGTGCGCGACCCCTCCCCCACGCGGGGCGACGATCCACGCGCTCAAGACGACCTTCCGCGCGCTGCAATCGGAACACGGAGTTCCGTGGATCTACATCGACCGGGTCTCCGCCGTCGACCCAGCCACGCTCGGGGTCCTTGGCGCGGCCTTGGCGGACGAGACAGTGGCCGCCATGCTCTGTATCCGAACGACGGAGTCGAGTGTCCCTGCGGGCCTGCGGGGCTTGCCGCGAGCTGCGAGAATCGACCTCCCCGCGCTCGATCCGAACGAAGCGCTGGTGGTAGCGTCTGCAATCCTCGGACCCGATACCAACGCGGAGATCGCCAAGCAGCTCGTCATCAGCGGCGGGGCGACGGTGCTGGGCATCACCGAGGCCGCGCGAACCATGGTCGCCACAGGGGACATCGTGCACGAGGGCGGCACGTTCACGTGGCGCGACGAGTCCGCGGAACGGCGCCAGTACCTCGGACCTCGGGCTCTCCTCGAAGAGCGCTTCGCGACGCTCGACACCTCGTCGATGCGCTTCCTAGAGATCGCGTGCTCCGCCCTCCCCGCGTCGTCCGCGCAGGTCGTCGACGCAGCGGTCGCGTTGGACGGAATACCCACGAGCACGCGGCTCCGGGCTCTCGAAGCCCTGGTCAACGACGGGCTCCTGACGCCCGACGCCAAGCCCGATTCGGAGCTCCTGCGAAGGGCCGTGGTGCAACGCATGCCGCCGGCCCGACGGACCGAGGTCTACCGCTTCGTCGCGCAAGCCCTTCACACCGCCGAACCACTGGTCGGCCCCTCGATGGCAGCCACCGTCGGAGCCTACCTTTGCGAAGGCGGCAATCTGGCCCGGGGAGCCCACGCGATTCTCGAAGCTGGCTCCCTCGCGGCCGACAACGGATACACCAGCGCGGCGGTACGATTGGCGGCAGCGGCGGTACAATATCAACCCGACCCCGAGACGCGCGAGGTCGCCTCCGAGATCAGCCGAGCGGTCCGTCTGCCATCAGGCCCGCCACGAGACGAAGAAGAGGAAAGGCCAACGATTCCCGTCCCCGAGGCGGAGCTCGAGAACCCGGCCGACGAGCTCGTGCGGACGCTCAAGGCACGAGACCATGACAAGTTCGATGCCTTGATTGAGTCTTCGATTGCAGGCGGCGGCGACCTGACCGGAGCCCACTGCCTACGCGTGGTGTCGTATGTGACCCGCCAAGACGTTCCCGCCGCGAAGCGGGCTCTCGAAGCCGCCAAGAAGAGTCCCCATCAAACGCCGGCGGCCGCGATCCGAATCGCGATCGCGTCGGCGTGCCTGCAGCTGGCCCGCGGACGAGGGCGTGACGCGATGATCGACGCGCTCGAGGCCCTCGCCGCCGCCCGCAACCAAGAGGACGGGCAAGGCGAAGCTGCCGCCTTGAAACTGGTTTCGACGACCTGCCTCGCAGCGGGCCTCGAGAGCGACGCCACCCGGCTAGCCCACGTCGCAGCAGCCGTCGCCAGCTAGTGCGCGATCCGCACACTAGTTGGTAGGTGTGCGGCCGATTGGGTAGGAGCCAAGCACCTTGAGAAAAGTCGTGACCGCTTCGAGATCTCGTAGCGCGGCCTGTGTCGTCTCGCGATCGACATTGCCTTCGAAATCGACGTAGAAGATATACTCGAATGGAGTGTGCGGCTTGGGCCGTGATTCGATCTTCGTGAGATTCAGACCCCGCTCAGCAAAGATCGCGATGCACCGCGCCAACGCGCCCTGTTCGTGAATCGTCGAGAAGATCAGTGATGTTTTGCAATGCACGTCTTGCTCGTGGTGCGCTGGCTCCCGGGCGACCATCACCATCCTCGTGTAATTCTCCGGATGATCGGCGATATCTCGGCGCAGGATCGGCAGCCCGTGCAGCGCGGCCGCCTCCTCACTGGCGATGGCAGCTTGCGTCGGGTCGGCGTCCCGTTTGACACGCTCGACGGCCATGGCCGTGTCGATGAACGCCTCGACGTGGCAATCCTCGAGCGTCTCGAGAAACTCGCCGCACTGCGCCAACGCGACGGGATGCGAATAGACCCGGCGAATGTCGGCCACCGGCACATCCGCTGCGCCGATCAGGCAATGTGCGATTGGCTGAAACTCCTCTCCAACCAGGGAGAGCCCCGTGTCCGCCAGTAAGTCGTAACTGTCGTTGATCGACCCAGCGATAGAGTTCTCGATCGGGAGCACCGCGACATCGACCTCGCCCGCTTTCACCGCCTCGAGCATCTCGCGAAAGCTGTGGTAGCCGACGCAGCGGAGCCGCGCCCTAGCCCAGGCGAAGTGATGCTTCGCAGCGAGCTGGCTGTAGGCGCCCTCCGTGCCCTGATACCCGACCACGATCTCTTGTTTCGTCTGCGTCAAAGCAAAGGGCCTCAGTCTCGGAAATTCACGTATTGAAGCGGCAGGTCGAAGTCTTGCTCCTTGAGGAACGCAATCGTGTCCTGCAGATCGTCGCGCTTCTTGCCGGACACCCGCACCGAGTCGCCCTGGATCGAGGCCTGCACCTTGAGCTTGCTGGCCTTGATCTCCTTGACGATTTCTTTGGCTTTTTCTTTGGACACGCCTTCTTTGAGCTTGATGAGCTGTCGCCACATTTGCCCGCCTGCCTGCTGGGGCGTCTGCGCATCGAGCGACTTCAGGGACACCTGCCGGCGCACCATCTTGCTTTCGAGCACATCGCGCGCGGCGTCTATCCGGCCCTCGCTGTTCGCCCGGATGACGATCCCGTCCTCGGTCTGCTCGATCTTACTGTCCGTACCCTTGAAATCGTACCGTTGAGCGATCTCTTTGCTCGCTTGGTTACGGGCATTGTCGACCTCGTGCTGGTCGATTTTAGAAACGACATCGAACGACGGCATGTGGACCTCCGGGGCGCGACCATATCACGGCGTTGGCTTGCGGCGAGCCGACTTCTCTACGACGACGCCCGAGTCCCCACGGACGAGTGGCGAGAAGAAGTTGTCCTTCTTGGTGTACTCGTCGACGCGGAAGGCGAACTTGTAGCTTGGAGCGGACCGCATGTTGCAGTCGGTGCGCTCGCAAAACCGGCAGGTCGTTCCAACGGGCACCGACATCTTCTTCGGGTCCGCGAACGGGAGGTCGTCGGCATATGCAAAGTGCTTGGCGTCGTCCGCGTGGGTGCCGAGGCCGATGCTGTAGGTCGTGCCCTTGACGAGCGAACCTTGTTGAGGCTCGCTGACGACCTTGGCGAAGCAGAAATACGTCGATCCGTCTGGAAATGACGAATATTGCTTGGTGATCACGCTGGGGGTCAGGAACGCCAGGTGCACAGCCATCTTGGGGCAAGAGCCGTCTTGGTGCGGGAACCGAATCCCGTCGCCTGAATAGCGCTTGGAGATGTTGCCCGCGACATCAACTCTCAGGAAGTGCATCGGGACGCCGCGACGCCGCGGGTCCGCAAGATTGCACATCCGGTGGGCCACAGTCTCGTACGACGACTCGAACAACTGCGCGAGGAGCTCGACGTCGTGCCGAGTGCTGGTCACCTCGCGGTAAAAATCTGGATAGGGGAGCAGGAGCGCGCCCGCGAAGTAGTTGGCAAGGTGGATCTTGATGAGCTTCCGGGTCTCGGAGTGCTGGCCGCTGTACCCTTCGAGGATCGGCTTGTGGAGTTTTTCCTCGTCAAAGAGGCCGAGCGCGATCGTGTGTGCAAGCTGAAACTTCAACCGCTGCTCAAACAGGTCGCCCGAGACGGTGAGGATCCGCTCGTCGGCATTCCACGTGCGAATGACCGAGCTATCGGTGCGTTCGGGCATTCGGAGTACGCGCACGCCGACCTGATCTAGCAGCCCACGCTCGAGGTCGTCGCTCGTGACGCGCCGGCCCAGTCCGCAGTCGCGCCGAAACTGCTGCGCGCGTTCTTCGAGCTGCTCGAACCAGTTGGCGTGCTGCTCGAGGAAGTCCGTCACCTCGTCGTACGGGCTGTAATCGAAGCGAACGGAGTCATCGTCGCCCTGTCGCTCGCGTTGCGCGATGCTTGCCATCACATGGTCGAGCTGACTGCGGGTATTTTTGTAGAGATTGAACAGCGCCGTGATGGTGGCCACCATCCGCGGCTCGGCGCTGATGCTGGCCAGGTCGTCCTCGCTGAGGTTGAGGGAGCGCAACAAGGGCTCGTCGAGCAGTCGCGCAAGGCCGTCGTCGACCCGATGCTCGCCGAGGCTCCCCATGAAGTCTTCGACGGCCACGCCGTAGAGCTCGAGCGCTTGAAACAGCAGGGGCAGCTGCACGACGCGCTTGCCCTTCTCGATGAGACTCAAATAGGCGGGGGAGATCTTGAGACGGCGCGCGACCTCGCTCTGCTGAAGGCCCCGCCGTAGCCGTAGCTCCCGCAAACGCTGCCCCATCGCTGCGTTCGTCTCCGCCATCCGAGCCGTTTACCGCAAATTTACAAGATCCACCAGGCCCACGAACCAGTGAAAAGCTATGTTTCCCGGCTGCTTGACCCCCACCAGCCGTATGATAATCCAAAGGACACCGCGCTCGACCGTGTGAAGCTGTAAAGAGCACCGCAACGGTCACGCGGGCCTAGGACGCAAGCAACGCCAAAAACGAGGTAGGCTTCTGCCCCCTCGGGCAAATCGCAGAGGAAAGGACCGGCGGATGGCGGAGGACGGCAAGCTGAAGCGCGACAAACCGTGGATCATGCGGACCTACTCGGGCCACAGCACGGCGGCCGCGTCCAACGCACTGTATCGGACCAACCTGGCCAAGGGCCAGACGGGCCTCAGCGTGGCATTCGATTTGCCGACTCAGACTGGGTACGACGCGGACGATCCGCTTGCCCGCGGAGAGGTCGGCAAGGTCGGCGTTCCGGTTTCGCACATTGGCGACATGCGTGCGCTCTTCCACGGATTGCCTCTCGATCAGATGAACACGTCGATGACGATCAACGCGACGGCGGTCTGGCTGTTGTCGCTGTACGTGGCCGCCGCGGAGGACCAGGGCGTCGACCCGAGCGTCCTACGCGGAACGACGCAAAACGACATCATCAAGGAATACCTTTCTCGCGGCACCCACATCTTCCCGCCCGCCGCCTCGATGCGGCTGATCACCGATCTGATCACCTACACGGTCAAGGATGTTCCCAAGTGGAACCCGATCAACGTCTGCAGCTACCACCTGCAGGAAGCGGGCGCGACACCGACACAGGAACTTGCCTACGCGCTGGTCACGGCCATTGGCGTGCTCGACGCGGTGAAGGCGACGGGCCGCGTGCCTGCGAGCGAGTTCGGCAACGTGGTCGGACGCATGAGCTTCTTCGTCAACGCCGGTATTCGCTTCGTCGAAGAGCTTTGCAAGATGCGGGCATTCGTCGAGCTCTGGGACCGCGTCACTCGAGAGCGCTACGGTGTCACCGACCCGAAACAGCGGCGTTTTCGGTATGGCGTTCAGGTGAATTCCCTGGGGCTCACCGAGCAACAGCCCGAGAACAACGTGATTCGAATTGTCCTCGAAATGCTCGCGGTGACGCTCAGCAAGGACGCGCGAGCGCGAGCGATCCAGCTTCCAGCCTGGAACGAGGCACTTGGCCTGCCACGCCCATGGGACCAACAGTGGTCGCTGCGCGCGCAACAGATCCTCGCCTACGAGAGCGACCTTCTCGAGTACGCCGACTTGTTCAAAGGTAGCGAAGTCGTCGAAGCGCAGACGCAGCATCTCGTCGAGTCCGCATGGGCCGAGGTGCAAGAGGTCTTGAAGCGCGGCGGCGCGGTCGAAGCCGTGGAGAGCGGGTACATCAAGCAGAGGCTCGTCGAGTCCAATGCCCAGCGGCTTCGCGCGATCGAGAGCGGCGACCAGGTCGTCGTCGGCGTCAACAAGTACGTCGACGGCGCGCCCTCTCCGCTCACCGAGAACCTCGATGAGGCGATCCTCACAATCGATCCCGAGGTCGACGCCGCTCAACGCGCAGCGCTCGCTCGCTGGAAAGAGGAACGCGACAACGCGGCGGTCGAGCAGGCTCTGGCGGAACTGCAACGTGTGGCGAAGGCCGACGAGAACATGATGGCACCGTCGATTGCGGCCGCACATGCGGGCGTGACGACGGGCGAGTGGGCCAATACGCTTCGCCAGGTGTGGGGCGAGTACCGCGCACCGACCGGTGTCGCCGGCGCCATCGTGAAGGCCTCCGGGTCCGGCCCGGCCGCCGAGACGATTGCTCGGCTCCGCAAGCGACTCGCTGAGCTCGAGGCGCGGATGGGACGACGCGCCAAGCTGCTGGTCGGGAAGCCCGGCCTCGACGGTCACTCGAACGGTGCGGAGCAAATCGCCATCAAGGCGCGCGACGTCGGTTTCGATGTCGTCTACGAAGGCATTCGGGTCTCGCCGGAACAAATCGTCGCGTCCGCGCTCGAGGAAGGCGTTCATCTGATCGGCCTCAGCATCCTGAGCGGCTCGCATCTTGCGCTCGTGCCCGAGGTGGTGGAGCGCCTTCGTGAAGCGGGCCTTGGCGACATTCCCGTCGTCGCCGGCGGCATCATTCCCGAGGTAGATGCCGAACTGCTTCGTCGCGGGGGGGTCGCAGCGGTCTATACGCCCAAAGACTTCGAGCTCGACAACATCATGAGTGACTTGATCGACCTGGTGGACCGCCAGCATGCCGCCGAGTGATCTCCCCGACGACGCCGCACGGGTGCTGTCCGCCGACAAGGCGGCGGTCTCCCGGGCTCTGAATCTCGTCGAGGATCGACGTCCCGAGGCGCAAACGGCGGTCACCGAGCTACTGGCTGCGCTCAAGGACGCACCCAAAGCCGCGGGCGGTCACCGCGTCGGCCTCACCGGTCCGCCCGGGGTTGGAAAGAGCACGCTGACCTCCGCGCTCGCGCGCTCCGTTCGACGAGGCGGTCGCACAGTCGGAGTGGTTGCCATCGATCCCTCGAGTATCCGATCGGGTGGTTCGTTGCTCGGGGACCGCGCCCGCATGAGCTTCGATCCATCCGATGCAGGCCTGTTCGTACGCTCGCTCGCAACCGCCGGCGAAGTCGGGGGCCTCGCCTACGCGGCCAACTCCGCGGTGCGTGTATTGGCAGCCGCCTACGACATGGTCGTCATCGAAACGACCGGAGTCGGCCAATCGGAAATCGACATCATGCACGTGGCAGACACGGTCGTGCTCGTGGTCCAGCCGGGAAGCGGCGACGTGCTTCAGTTCTTGAAGGCCGGAATCATGGAGATCCCAGATATACTGGTTGTAAACAAGGCCGATCAAGACGAGCTAGCGCAACGCGCCGTCGCCGACCTTCGCGGCGCGCTTCAGACCGCCCGCGCGGTCGGGGCGACCGGCGGACGCGACGCGGGTTGGGAGCCACCGATCGTCGCTACCAGCGCGACGAAAGGCACCGGAATTGATGATCTCATCGCCGCCCTCGACGGGCACCGAAAACACCTCGAGGCCACACTGGCGACACGCCGTCGCCAAGGCGAAGTGCAGTGGGCTCTCGACCTTTTCACACGGAAGCACGGCGAACACGGGCTTTCGACGCTGGGCGGAGCGGCGCAACTCCAAGCGCGTGCCGAACGAGACCTCGACGGCGGCGAAACCCCGTTGAGCCTTTGCGAACATTTGAGCCGAGAGTATGTAGCAGCGCTCGGCAAAACTCCGTGAGGAAACAGATGAGTGAACGTCCAGATATCGTCCCAATTGGTCAAGTACCCGAGCTAGGCGTCGTGCCGGAAAAGATGCACGCGTATGCGATTCGCCCGGAACGCTTCGGCGAGCCCAAGCAATCCTTTCAGCCGGAGGAGCTGCCGGTTTGGGAGCTCGGTCCGGGCGAGGTGTTGGTGCAGGTCATGGCGGCCGGCGTCAACTTCAACGGCATCTGGGCGGGGCTCGGCAAACCGGTCGACGTGCTCAAGGGTCACGGGCTCGGTTACCATATCGCGGGATCCGACGCGTCAGGCGTCGTGTGGGCGGTCGGCCCCGGGGTCCACGACCACAAAGTCGGCGACGAAGTGGTGCTGCACTGCAACCACCTCTTGAACCCGGGCACCAACGACATGCAGAGCATTTGGGGTTACGAAACTCCGGACGGCTCGTTCGCACAGTTCACGAAGGTCCAGGCGCAACAAGTGCTTCCGAAGCCGCCGCACCTCAGCTGGGAAGATGCCTCCAGCTACGGCCTCACCTATTACACCGCTCATCGGATGTTGGTCGACCGAGCCGAGGTGCAGCCTGGCGAAGACGTGCTCATCTGGGGCGCTGGTGGCGGTCTCGGCGTATTTGCCGTCCAGCTTTGCAAAGTCATGGGCGCGCGCGCAATCGCGGTGGTGTCCAGTGACGACAAGGCCGAGCTCGTCATGCAGCTTGGCGCGCACGGCGTCATCAACCGCAAAGACTTCCCTGCGCTGCAGTACAAAGACGACATGACGCCCGAAGAGCAAAAGGCACACAGCGCCGACCTCAAGGGCTTCGGCAAGCGCATCTGGGAGATTCTCGGTGAGCGCAAGGGGCCGGACGTCGTGTTCGAGCACGTGGGCAAAGCAACCTTCCCAGCCAGCGTCTTCCTGGCAGCGAAGTACGGTCGAATCGTCATCTGCGGCGCAACTACGGGCTACAACCTCAACTTCGACGTGCGTCACCTCTGGATGCGTCAGAAAAGGATCATCGGCTCACACTTTGCGGACGCTGATTCCGCAAGCCGCGCGAACCGCCTGGTGATTCAAGAGAAGGTCAAGCCGGTGATGACGCGCCTCTTCACCTGGGACGAAATTGCCGAGGCTCATCAGCTCATGTACGAAAACAAGCTTCACGGCACCGTCGCATGCTTGGTCGGAGCGCCCCGGCCCGGGCTCAAGAACCTCGAAGAGACCCTCGCCGCAATTGCGAACGGTTAGGAGCAGCCATGCAGCAAGTCATCGAAGCCATTGAAGGCATCTACCAGCGAGCGCACGACAACGTGAAGGCGATCGTCATCGAAGGGGATCGCATCAGCGGGAAGAAGCTGAACGAGAACCAGCTCGCGGCACATGCAGTCGCGTACCTCGCCACAGAGCTCGAAGCCTGCCGGCAGATGGCGTCCTGGGCGGAGCGTGTGGGCGGCGACTACGAAGGCAAAGTCGCACGGGCCTACGTCGGCGAGGTCGCGCGCGCGATCGTGGGGGGAGTCGATCTCGGCGCCTGTGAAAACATCGGGCTTTGGGAGCTCGGCATCACCGACGCGGACCTGCGTGAGACCGTGCTTCGGCCCGATGTCATCGCGTTTTCTGCCGAGCACGCGAACGGGAGCGTCTACCTCGAGCTTGCGGCGCAGGCGCGGGACCACGGCTTCCCAAACCCTGGGTTCGAAGACGAGATGCTCGAGGAGATTCGCTCGCAGTTCGCGAAATTCGTCGATGCCGAGGTCATTCCAAGGGCGCAAGACATTCACCGGCAAGACATCTTGATCCCGATGGACATCGTCGACCAGATGAGCGAGCTCGGTGTGTTCGGCTTGACGATCCCCGAGGAGTACGACGGGCTCGGCATGAGCAAAGTTGCGATGTGCGTCGTCACCGAAGAGCTATCCCGGGGTTACATCGGCGTGGGCTCGCTCGGCACGCGCTCGGAAATCGCGGCCGAGCTGATCATGGGTGGCGGCACCGAGGAACAAAAAAAGGAATGGCTCCCGAGGCTCGCTGCAGGCGAGGTGCTTTCGACTGCTGTGTTCACCGAGCCGAACATCGGTTCGGATCTCGCGCACCTCGGAACGCGCGCGGTGAAGCAAAGCGACGGCAGCTACTTGCTCAACGGGCAGAAGACTTGGATCACCCATGCCGTACGAGCGGACTTGATGACCGTCCTGGCGCGCACGAACGCCGACGAGCCGGGGTACCGCGGGTTGTCGATGTTTCTTGCCAGCAAGACCCGGCGCACCGGTGAGAACGGCGAGGCCGAGTTCGTCGACGACGGCCTGACCGGAACCGAGATCACGGTGCTCGGCTACCGCGGCATGAAGGAATACGAGCTCAGCTTCGAAGACTTCAAGCTATCTGCCGACTCGTTGCTGGGCGGCGAAGAGGGAGCAGGCTTCAAGCAGCTCATGCGCACCTTCGAGAGCGCCCGCATTCAAACCGCCGCGCGTGGCGTAGGCGTGGCGCAAGCGGCCCTCGAAGACGCGATCCTCTACGCGACGGATCGCGAGCAGTTTGGCCGACCGATTTTCCAGTTCCCGCGCGTCGCTCGGAAAATCGGCCGGATGATCGTCCGCATACAAGCGGCCCGGCAGATGACCTACTTCAGCGCGCGCGAAAAGGACCAGGGCAAGCGCTGTGACCTCCAAGCAGGCATGGCGAAGCTCTTGGCCACCCGGTCCGCGTGGGAAGCCGCGGACGCAAACGTTCAAATTCACGGCGGTAACGGATACGCCGAGGAGTACACTGCATCGCGCCTGTTGGTGGATGCGCGAGTCCTCAGTCTCTTTGAAGGCGCCAACGAGATTCAGGCGCACGTCGTCGCGCGCCGGCTTCTCGAAAGCTGACGCCCCCGGCCCAAGCGGCCATACTGCCCTCGGGATGGGGAGGCCGGTTCGCTATGCCTTTGCCGCAGTGCTCGCGCTGCAGGTCTTCTTGGCCGTGTGGGGCGTCGCCGACCAATGGACGCGCGGCCACAACGGTTGGAACGGGTCCGCGTACCACAATGCGGCGCGCAACACGTTGCGCTGGGATGTCCTGTTCCCGCTCCAGTACGAAACTGCCAACGTACCGCCCAAGAAGGAGCAACTCTATACGCACGCGCCGCTCGCGCTGCACTTGCACAACGTCGCCGCCGTGAAGCTCTTCGGCGATCGCGAGGTTTCGATCCGGCTCGTCGCGGGCTTCTGGAGCGTGGCCGCCCTCTGCATGTTGTTCGCCGTGGTGCGGCGCCTCTGGGACGACGCTCACGCCCTAGCCGCGTCCGCGATCTACGTCGCGCTACCTATCAACGCAATCTACACCAACATGGCCAACCACTCGGCCGGCTTCATCTTCTGGTCGCTACTCACCCTCTACCTCTACATCCGAGCAACGCGCGCCCCCCCCGTGGCGGCGCCTAGACTTCGCCATCTTCCTGGCCACCTTCGGCATCGCCAGCAGCTGGGACTGGCCTGCCTACTACGTCGCCGCCTGCATTGCTCTCCACTGGGCCTGGACGCTCTTTCGGCCGCGGAGCTCAGAAGCTGCGAGCGGACCGCCCGCCCAGTTGGCCGTGTTCTGCGCATGGGTGGTTCTGCTGTTCGTGGGGCATTTCGTCTTGGTAGAGGCGGTCGCTGGGAATCTGGGCGAGTTGACGGAGGCGTTCAACACGCGGCGAGCTCTCTCCTGGGGGCGATTTCGGACGCACCTGTTGATCGTGCCGGAGTTGATGTTCACGGCGCCGGTTCTCGCACTTTGCGTCGCGTGGGTTGTCGCGTGGGGCGTTCGTGCGGTCCGTGGGACGGCACGCGCGAGAGACCTAGTTCCCGTCGCCTTCCTGGCCGCGGGACTGATTCACTATTGGACGTTTCGGTGGAGCGCGATGGTCCATTCGTACTGGGCTTGGCCTACGCTTCCGGCAGTCGCGATCGCCGTTCCGGTATCGCTCTTCGCGATCGGCCGCTCGGTTCGCGAACGCGCCGGGACAGCAGTGAGCTTCAGCGTGCTGCTCCTGCTGGTCCCGCTAGCGATCCGCATCGTCGAAATCGTCCCGGAGGGGCGCCACGTGGGGGGCTCGATGTGGTTCTTCACCCCGGTGCGCGGCGCGATGGACACCTACGACTCCGGCAGGCCTGAGCTTCGATTTGCGGAACGCGTCAAGGCGTGGACCGATCGAGATACAGGGATCCAACTGCATACGAGCCTCAAACCTCTTCGACTAGAACCTCGTTTCGATATCACTCTCGATCGCGTGACCCATCGCTGGTCGCAAAACCCGCGCATCGAGATTCCGAACGATCAGGGGGCTACGGAGTGGGTCTTCATCGCCACGGTCGAGGCCTTCCCTGACGAAGAGCGCGCCGCATTCGCCTCGCGCCACCCCTATCGCCAGTTCGGCGACTACTTCATGCTGGACCTCCGAGAGGAGGCTCGGGACATCCAAGTCTGGGGCTCGACCCCGTTGGCGATGAACCCTCGATGGTGGCTCTTGCACAACGCCTTCGAACCTCCGGTGAGATCGGCGCGACTCATTGAAAGGGAGCAATCTCTCAACGAAAAGGTGGCAGAGCACGATGCCCCGTAGGCGTCTCGCTTCACTGCTGACCGTGTGGGCGTCGGCCTACGTAGGGTGCGTCGCGTTCCTGCTCGTTGGACTCGAGTCGCGATCTTCCGTCTCGGTCGAGCTCCTGGGCGAAGTATCTTGGCTGGCGCTCATCGGCTCGGTCCCCACAACAGTGATCTTGGGGGCCGTATCTCAGGTTGCGCGCGCGTCGAGAACCGTGGTCGTTGGGACCGCGGCGGCGCTGATGCTGCTCGTGGCGGCCTTCGCCTGGGAGCACACGGACTTCCTGCTCTCCGGGCCCCGTTGGGCAGTTCATCCGCATCGCGACCTCGCGCGCACCGTGATGGGGTCCACCATCGGCCTCGTCGCGGCCGGAGGCTGGGCGTGGCTGATCGCAGGCGCCCGCATCTCGACTACAGGTTGGCGTGCGGCATGGGCCGCACTCACCGTACTCGCAGTGGGGCTGCTAACCGCGGCCATCGCGCGCTACCGGGCGTACGACTACTCGATGGCGCAACTGGTTTTCCCAGCAGGCGTTCTTTCGGGCGCGTTGGTGCTCCTGCTCTTTCGTGAGTCCCGGCGCTGGCCAGTCGTCCTGGGCGCGGCGGTCGCATGTCTGCTCTATGGGGTTGGCACCCGCATCGACCCCGCACTGACCGCCACCGGACAGCGCGAGGTGACCGCATACAACCGAGCCGCTGCCTTGACGACCCTTTACCTCCTTCCTCACTTCGGCCACGAAGAGACTTGGTCCATCGCTGGCGAGGCGTGCCCAGAGCCGAGAGCCGCCGTAGAGCAATCCCCGATCGGTATCGAGCCGGACCAACGCCGCAACGTGATCATCGTCACGGTCGACGCCCTTCGTAAGGACGTCGTGGGCATGCAGGTCGACGGACGCCCGGTTACCCCAGAGCTGACGCACCTCGCAAGAGCGGGTGTCTCATTCACCAATGCCACGTCCACCTACCCGGCGACCCTGTTCGCCATGGGGAGCGCGTTCACGGGTTTGAGCCCGGCCGAGATCTACCTTTCCCCGGCCCTGCCCGACACGATCTTCACCCGCGCCCGCGCCCACGTCGATCGACAGCTCGCCGTCCTTCCCGACGTGCGATGGTTTCGTCTGCCGATCGTCGAACAGTTCCTTGCGCCGGGCGTCGACACGGTGTTCGCACCGACAGACGCCGCCGCCACCGACGCGCTCATCGCCAGTCTCGGAGCCGCGCGGGACGACGACGCCTCCGTGATGGCATGGGTTCACTACTACGCGCCGCACGACCCCTACCGAACGCACCGAGAGCTCCGCTTCGGAAAGGGCAAGAAGAACGCCTACCTGAGCGAAGTCGCGCGCTTCGATGGCGAGCTGGGCCGCCTGTTGCGGTACTTGACGGAGGACGGATGGCTCGACGACACCCTGGTCGTCTTCTTCTCGGACCACGGCGAAGCGTTGGGGGAGAAGTCGTACTGGGGACACCACGTCTACTTGAACGCTTGGATGGTCGACGTCCCGCTGGTGCTGTGGCACGCGCAACTCGCACCATCTAAGCCCGCCGTCGGTGTGAGTCTCGCCGACGTGGCGCCGACGATCTTGCACTTCCTCGGGACTACCGATCCCGTCGGACACCGCCGCGAAGAGTCTCTTCACGCTGGACCCCAATGTGCCGAACCGGGCGTCCTTCTCCGAGGCGTTCCCGGTGCGCGGCGAGGAGCTCTTCGCCAGCTTCCGGCTCCCCTCGCTCGACGATGCAACAATTCGAGCGAGGCTCCGGGGCATTCGCCGTGCAAGTAAGGGGTTACGAGCCCAAAGGCGCGATTTCGCAGGGCCGCTATCGGCTCATCCACCATCGTGGCGCCGACACCACGTTGTTCTACGACCACGAGACCGACCCTAGCGAGCGCCGCGATGAAGGGACTTCCAACCTGCAAGCCAGCAAGCTCCTTCACAGCGAGCTCGAACTCTGGGAGCAGGAACAACTCCGACGCATCCAGTGCCGGCTTCAACTCACCGAGGATCGGCGGGCGCCACCTCGTCCACAATGACGGCTACCTGTCGCGACTTCACACGGCCGGCCGTCATCGACAAGCGTGCCTCGTGAAACTCGATCTCCGCCGCCTCACCGGAGATCGTCGTCGCGTACAATTGCACCACCAATTGGCTCGAGTCGTTTGGCACCCCGATCTCGTAGCTCAGTCGCCAACGCTCCCCATCACGGATTTGAATTCCATTGCGCGCGAATTTCTCGTACCCATTGAGAAAGACATCTTGGTGAAAGTCGATCGTCGCTTGGTCGCCCGTGACCTCTAGATCCAGGTCCACCCGGAGCGTAGTGTCACCCGGAACGCGTAGGTATTGGCCGCCGATTAGAAGTTTTTTGCCCGCGTCGGCCGGCACCGATATCACGCCCTCGGTCCACAGATCGAGCTCCCCCACCTCCGTCATGTCTCCGCGGCCGGAGCGCGTGAGTCGGGCCACTTCGGTCAAGAACTGCCGCTCACGGGCCGACGCTGGCTCGCTCTGCCGCTCCGGACCGAACACCAGATCGTCGACGGGAATCGAGCGCATGCAGCTCCGAAACGACTCGCCACACACGATGGCGGTGCCGGACGGCTGCCACATGATCACGCTTCGGGCATACGTGTTCCCCGCGAACAAGTGACGCGGGGTGTCGTACTCTCGGAACCAACTTCGTCCGACGAAACGCTTTGCCTGCAGCTCCAAGCCGAGGAGATCCATCACCGAAAGAGCGGTGTCGACGTGCGCGTAGAGCGTGTCGATCCGCTTCGGCTGCGGCTCGGGCATCATGACGACCGCGAACGACCAGCTTTGCGAGAGCAACCTCTGCGTCGGGTTCGCTGCCTGAACGAGCCCAGTCGACTCGTCCGACGTGATGATCACGACGGTATCGCGAAGCACCCCGTGCCGTTCGAGCTGCGTCACGAACTCGGCGAGGGCGTCGTCCGCCCATCGAAAAGCACGCTCCTGCCGACTCCGCGCCCCCTCGGCCGTGGCGCCATCTGGGAACGTAAACGGATGATGCGTGCCGACGGTCAGCAGCGTCGCAAAAAAGGGCCGCTCGCCCGCGTGCAGCTCGAGCACCCGGCGGAGGGACTGCTCGAAGAACGCCTTGTCGTCGACGCCCCAATCGGTGCGCGCGTAGCTCTGGTCGAACCAAGGGTCTCCGACCAATTCCTCGAAGCCAGCCTTCTTCATGAACTGGTCCTTCATCATGAAGGCGAGCGGCGCCGATTGGATATAGGCCGTCGCATACCCCTCATCACGGAGGACCTCGGGAAGGCATCGATGCGCCGCGCCGTAGACCTGTTCGCTCATCTTGGATTGATCGGTCAGGAGCTTCGGGTAGTCCCCGCACAGGATCCCGTACTCACCGCGGTTGGTTTGCCTCTGGTGCGAGATGAGCCGCGTGAAAAAGATGTGGCGCTGGGCCAGCGCATCGAGCTTGGGCATCGTGGTCCCACTTTGGACCCCCTGCGCGGCGGCAACCGAGGGCAGGTGCGCGCCCGAGGCCGCTTCGATCAGAATGAGCAGGACGTTGGGCTGTTCGGAGAGGGGACCTGCCCATCTCTTTCCGCTCAGGTCGCCTCGAAAAACATCGCCCAGGTCCGCCCTGATGGAACCCGAGCCCGTCGCCCCGAACGCCGGCCAAAAGGAGAGATTCGCCTGCACCGCGTGCCGCTGTCGCCACTCGTCGTGCCCGCGAGTGGCCGGAATGACGAACTGCCCGAACACGCTCAAGGCGAAGGCCGCGCCCCACCCCCGCCACCAGCGCTGCCCAGGGACGCGCGCCCACAACCCGGCCGCGACAGCCAAGGCCGTGAGTGAACCGAGAAGCACCGGGTGCTGCAGGTGACGCACCGACCCGCCGACAAACGTGGAGTCGGCGAGGAAGCCCGCATGGCTGAGTGCATAGAGCGAATCGAAGACCGAGATGAACTCGTACATCGCAAAGCTCACCCACACGAGAGAGACCACCGTCACGAGCCCGAGCGCGCGCCCCCACCAGCGGCGGGTCGCAAAAAAGACACCCGCGACACCCACGATGAGGAGCGCAACCGAGGCGTCGGCGAGCGCGCCACGCAAATCCAATGGAGCGAGGGCCAGATGCTTCTCGCGTAGCAATAAGACGCGCGTCAGCCACGGCCCCCCGAGGCATAGGGCGACGATCAGCCCCCAGGCCGCCCTTCCCCTCCAGTCCCGCTCCGTCGGTTCGATGACGGCAGGTTATGGGCTATGCAATCGCGATGGCAAAGGGTTTCGCGCCTGCGACCGGACGCAATCGGCAACCGATCCTCGATGTGCTGCGCCGAGTGCTTCCGCCTACCGGCCTCGTCCTCGAAGTGGCGAGCGGAACAGGCGAGCACGCGATCTTTTTTTCCGAGCAACTGCCGGCGCTCCGGTGGCAGCCGACCGATACGTCGTCAGAAGCCCTACGGAGCATCGGCGCCTGGGTCGCCGACACGGCCCGCGACAACCTTCTCGCCCCACTCGAGCTCGACGTACGGTCGCCGCGGTGGCCCCTGGCCGAAGCGGACGCTGTGGTGTGCATCAACATGATCCACATCTCGCCGTGGGAGAGCACCGAAGCGCTCTTCGGGGGCGCGAGCAAGCTGCTCGCGGGCGGCTCCTCTCTGTTTACGTATGGCCCGTATCGCCTCCACGGCGAGCACACCGCGCCGAGCAACGCGGCTTTCGATCAGAGCCTTCGATCGCGCAACGCACGCTGGGGCGTCCGCGATATCGATGATCTCGTCGAGCTGGGTGAGCGAACGGGTTTCGCGCTCGAAGAGCAGGTCGGCATGCCAGCCAACAACATGAGCCTCGTGTGGAGGCGTGACGCCTAAGTAAACGAGCTGGGCAGCGACGGGTTCAGGAACAGCCCCACGAAGTAGGCGATGAAGACGAGGATGAGGGTGATTCCTCGTTTGCGGCCAATGTGATTGCGCTCGTTCAACGCCATCAACAACAGCAGCAGCGTCACGCCCGCCATAATCGGAAAGTCACGAGTGATGATGACGCGATTCACCGCTCCCGGGGCAATGATTCCGGGGAGCGCGAGCACGCCCAGCAAGTTGAACATGTTGGAGCCGATGACGTTTCCGACCGCGATATCATCCTCGCCACGGCGCGCGGCGGCGACGGAGGCGGCGAGCTCGGGAAGGCTCGTCCCGAGCGCCACCAACGTGAGCCCTACGACCAGCTCGGTGACCCCGAGGTCGCGTGCGATCCCCACCGCGCCCCACACCAGCAGCCGCGAACCCAGGAGCAGAAAGACCAGGCCGACCGAGAAGATAGCCACGGCCTTGGCGGTGGGCAGCGCGTCGGGAATGTCGTCCTCTGCGAACGCTCCAACAGACGCTTCCGGCTCCTCGGCCTGCTGTTTACGGCCCTGCATTCCGATCCAAGCGATCAACACGAACATCCCGGACAGCAAGATGAAGCCTTCCGTCCGGGTGAGCTCTCCGTCCGACAGGAAGAACCACGCGACCCCCATGCACAGGAAGAGCACGGGAATCTCCCGCATGATCAAGCGAGAGTGAACACGCAGTGGACGTACGAGGGCGGCCGCGCCGAGGACCAGTGTCACATTGGTGATGTTCGAGCCGATGGCATTCCCGATGCCCATCTCGCGGCTGCCGGCTGCGGCTGCCATGCCGGAAACCAACATCTCGGGCGCCGACGTGCCGAAGGCCACAATCGTCAACCCGATGACGAGGCGGCTAACCCCCAGGTTACTCGCGAGCCCGGCCGATCCATACACGAAGCGATCCGCCCCCCAGACCACAGCGATGAAACCCACGATAATCGCGGCAATGTCGTAGGACAGCGTCAGGGCAACCTCTCCGGCGAACCAGGACGGTCCAGTTTTGCTCAGGACACGGCGAGCGCAAGCCCCGTGCAGATCGCGCTGGCAAAACCACCCTGCGGGGCGCTATACGTGTCAAACTAAAGGAGGGGACCAGATGAGTGAGCGGCTACGGGACAAGGTGGCGATCGTCACAGGGGCAAGCCGAGGCATCGGCGCCGCCATCGCCGGCTACATGGCCGAAGAGGGGGCCAAGGTGATCCTCGTTTCGCGAAAGATCGAAGGCCTGCAGGCCGTGGCCGACGAGATCCGCGCAAACGGCGGCGAGGCAACGCCGATCGCATGCCACGCCGGGCACCGCAGCCAGCGCGAAGAGATGCTCGCAGAGGCCTTGAGGGCCTACGACAAGGTGGACATCCTGGTGAACAACGCCGCGACCAACCACACTTCGGGCCGATGCTGACCATAGACGACGGCGCCTGGGACAAGACCTTCGAGGTCAACGTGAAGGGCTATTTTGGAATGATCCAGCTCGTGGCGGGCCACTTGCAGCAGCGGAAGGCCAAAGGGTCGGTCGTGAACATCGCGAGCGTCGTAGGCACGATGGCTGCGCCGATGCAGGGCGTCTACGCAATGACCAAGGCCGCGGTGATCTCCATGACCAAGACACTCGCGATGGAGCTTGGCGGCGCGGGCATTCGGGTCAACGCGATCGCACCGGGCTTGATCGAAACCAAGTTTGCGCAGGTATTGGTCGACAACGACTCCATTCGATCGAGCATCGTCGATCGAACGGCGGCGGGAAGGGTCGGGCAGCCCCGAGACATTGCAGGAGCAGCCGTCTTCTTGGCTTCCGACGAATCGGACTATGTGACGGGAGATGTCATGGTCATCGACGGCGGTTGGACACTCGCATAGCCGGGGGGCGGCCGATGAACGCAAATCCGCCACCACCCCCGCCAGGCGCTTCACGCCCGCCACGTGCTTCACGCCCGCCGCTTCACACCCGCCGGGGGCTGGACGCAAGCTCGATTTGGTCGAGATGCGCATCGCGAACCTGCGCCGGGAGCTCGACGCAGAAACCGAGCCGGCGAACCAGGCGGCGATCCTCTACCAAGTCGCCGCACTCTATGAGCACGAGCTCGATCGTATGCCGGACGCGATTGACCACTACGGGCAATCGCACGCGGCGGCGCCCGATTTCCAACCAGCCCTGATCGCCCAACTTCGCATCGCGGAGCGCGCCAACGACGGACACAACCTATCCGCGCTTCAGTCCGAGCAAGTAGCCACGGCGACAAGCGCGGCGGTCCGTGGTGCGGCGCTCATGGACTTGGCGGTTCGATCGGAGGATTGGGTGTCGCTTCTGCAAGAGGCGATCGCCCGATCTCCGGCGCCGGTCGCGCCGGCTCTGATTCTCGAGTGGCTTGCTGAGGCGCGAGGTGACCAGGAGGCGCTACGACACGCGTTGCGCGCCCAAGCGGAGCATGCCGCAGACGCGAGCCTTCGAGCGGCCCTGTGGATGGACGTTGCCTTGAACGAACTAGAGGCGGGCCACCCGGACGACGCAATCGAGGCGCTCGAACGCGCTTGCGACTCCGAGGCACTCGTCTGGCAAGCCAGGTCGTTGCAGCGCCGGGTAGCTGGGGAACACGGACGCTGGGACGTCTTGATCCGTGCGACGACGTCGATGGCACGCCTGCTCGAAGCGGCGGCCGACGCGGACGAGCCGTCCGACCCCTTGAACCTTTCGGTCCCCGAGGGCGAGCGTGTCTCAATGGCGGCGTTCCTGTGGCAGGAGGCGGCGGAGTATAGCGCGAAGCGGCTCGACGACCCGGATGCTGCCGCGGGCTACATCGAAGCGGCGTTGCGTCTGTTCCCAGACCGGAGGGCCATCCGTTTGCAAGCGTTGCGCATCGAACAATGTCGCAACGAGCCTGCTGCGTTGGAGCGCGCTTCCGGTTGGTTCCTCTCCACGGCGCCAGCGGATCCGGCGTTCGTGGTGCACCAGGTGCGTCGCGCACTGTCGAGCGAAGATCGCCAGCGCGCCTTGGACACCCTCCGTGACGCGGCCACCCGCTACCCCGATTCCGCCTACGCGCAAGCGGCGCTCGACGTCGGGTTGATCCGGTGCGCGGACGCCTCCGCGCATGCCGAACGCTCCGAGCGACTTCGCGCGCAGGCACAAAGTGCGGAGGGAGACTCGCGCGCTCGAATGACGTGGCACGCGGCGCAGTTGGCGACCGGAAGCTCGACCGTCTCGACACAGGCGCAAGCTCTCTACAGCGAAGCCAGTCGCACGGCCGCCACGTCGAAAGAACGAATCCTGCGCGAGGCTCTGGGTGCAGCGCTCGCCGCCACACAACCCCGCGAGATCCTCGAACGGTGCGACGAGCTGATCCAATGCGACATCGAGCCTGCGGAGCGCGCGACGCTTGCCTTCACTAGATACGACGTGACTCAGCATGCCCTCGGGGCCACTCAGGATGCGCAGCTGCTCCTACGCGACGGCATTGAAGACGCCGACTGTCGGGCCTGGGCGGCGCACGTCGCTCGAGCCCAGGCCGCGTGGACCGGCAACACCAGCTTGCTAGCTCGAGCCCACGAGTCCATCGCTCGGATGAACGCTGGAGACGCACACGTCGGGCACCTGTGCGCGGCGGGGCATGCCTACGCGCGCAGCGGCGACTGGGGCGCGGCGGAGCGTGTTCTTCGGGAGGCATTGAGTGCCGAGCCCGACGACCGCTACATCGTCATGTTGCTCGCCGACGTGCTGCGTGAAGGCGGACGTCCCGAAGACGTGGTGTCCTTAGCTCGTGAGCGGTCTCAGGGTGAGCCGGGCGCCGCCCTTGGGGAGGTTTCGCTTCTCCTCGCCGGCGCAACGGCCGAACGGAACGAAAATCTCGGGGCCGCTCAACGTGCGTACGAACAAGCACTGGCAGAAGCCCCGGAGTCGCCCTCGGCCGCCCTCGCCCTGCTCGACGTCGCTCGGCGTCAAGATGACGTCGGCGCGAGAGTGCGAGCCTACGCGCTTCTCTCGAACGCCGATCTCGGCGGGGGAGTACCAGAGCTCTTCGCGTTGCTTCACGGCGACGCCCTGAGCTCAGACGGAGACGCCGATGCAGCCGCGGCCTACGAGCAAGGACTCGAGCACCCTAGCTCCGCAGTCGCCGCGGCCGTTGCTCTACTGTCGACACCCACTCGGCTCACCAAGATCGATCAGCGCTCGGCCGCCGAAGAGGTCCTCGCGGACGCCAGCATCGCGCCCCCCGAGACGTTTGGCGGGTTTGGCGCGGCGTATGGAGCGCTGCGCGGGTCGCTCGGTGCACAAGGCGCTCTGGCCGGTGACGCTTGGCTCGGCCTCGCCGCGCTGGCGCCCACCGAGGCCTTGCGGGCCGGAGCGCTACTTCAGGGCCTGCGCGCCTCCCGCATCGCCCAAGGGACCGGAGCCGCGGACGATCTCTTCATGCTCGCCCAAAAAGCCGAGGCGCTCGCCAAGACCCACGCCGAGGCAGCCATTGCCCTCGACGAAGCCCTGGCACCTGGCGACGACGCCGAGTTGCGCGCCAGTGCGCTCGAGAGACGAATGGGCCACAGTGACGGGGTCGGACGGGGCGCACTCGATGCGGCACATTGCCGAGCGCTCGTCGATGCGGATCGGGGCGCCGAGGCGGTTGCTTTGCTCAGCAGGGCAGTCGACGAGCGACCCGATGACCTCGCACTGTGGGAAACGCTTCGAAGCGCCGCGCGCCAAGCTGGGCAGTGGCCATTGGTCGCTCAAGCTTGCGAGCGGCTCGCGCCGTTCGTCGATGGCAGCCTCAGGGCCGATCTGTTGGAGGAGGCGGGCGTCGTTCGCTTGGATTGCCTCGACCAGTACCCGCAGGCCGAAGACCTCTTTCGCCGCGCACTCGAAGAAGACCCCACCCGCGACATCGCCTTCCGCCGGCTGCATGACCTCCTGGCCGAGCAAGAGGACGCCGAAGCTCTCGAAGCGCTCGTCTCCAACCGACTCGCCCTGGGCGGCCCCAAGGATCGCCTGGCTCTGCTCTACGAACGGGCCCGTCTGCTTCGCGGGTTCAGCGACCGACCCGGCGCGCTCGATGTTCTCGACGAGCTATTCACGGTGCAGCCCCAGCATTCAGGCGCCTTGGCGCTCGCCGCGGAGGTTCACGTTTCGCTCGAGCAATGGCCCGAGGCGATCGAATGCCTGCAAAGGCTGTCCAAAACGGGAATCCCCGAAGAACAACGGAGGGTCGCCCACCTCGGCGCCGCCGATTTTCTCGAAACGCATCTCGAAAACAACGGTGCGGCGCTCGAGGAGTTGCGCGCGATCGAAGCGCTCGGCCTCGCCGACGCCCAGATATGGGTGCGAATCGGGGCGCTCGAAGCAGGCTTCGACAACCATGAGGCCGCGCTCGGCGCGTACAGGCGCGCACTCGACGCAGAGCCGTCGCACGCGTTCGCCATCACGCACTTGGTCGAGCTCCTCGACGAACCGGAGAAGGACGCGGCGGTCAGCTTCTACGAGCGCGCACTTTGGACGCGTATCGAGGGCGGCGAGCTCGATGCGCCACTTCTCGAAGGGCTCGGCAAGGCCGCCACGTGGAGAAAAGATACGCGGCGCGCGGCGGCGGTACGCGCGGTACAGAGCGCACTCGGGCTCGCGTCATCGGGCGACGGCGGCGACGTGGCGAATCTCAGTGACGTGTCCGTGGCCGCGGTGTGGGATCGCGACGCCGATCCGGTTTTGCAGCAAGTCGTGCTTCGAGCGGGCCCGGCTCTGTCGAACGAGCGTCTGCGCACCAAGAAGGCCGCACCGAGCGATCCCATCTACGGTGAGCTCGAGCGAATCTCCCAGCGCTTCGGCGCCCGTGTGGGGTCGATTGGGCTGTCTGATGAGCTCGAAACCTTGATCGCACGCACCGGCCGCGACGGCGAGATCGACTGGGCGGTCCCTCGTGTCGCGCAGGGGGGCCTCGATGGCGCGGGGCGATTCGTTGCAGGCCGTCTCGCATGGGCAGCACCACGCGGCGCTGCGGCACTCCTCGATGAAACACCCCAGAGGGTCGCGGGCACATTGGCCGCGGTTCTCCGTATCGCGCGCTGCGAGATTGGACTTGGAGAGCCGGCCCTACCTGCGATCCACGTCAAGCTTCGAAGAGCGACTCGCAAGGCCGTGCACGAAGCCGTCGGCGACGTGCAACTCGCGCCCGCGTCACTGCTCGCGTTCGCCCGAAGCCTCCAACAAAGCGCAGACCGGGCCGGGCTTTTGGCATCGGGCGACATCGCCGCCGCCATCACGAGGTTACTCAACGGCCGGGTCACCCTCGGCACGCTCAGGACATCTGCACGCGGGATCGACCTTCTTCGATTCTGGCTCGAGGCCGAATCACCTCTGTGGGGGGCCAATGGCTGAGGACGATCTGTCTGCGGCAAACCGAGAGTCGGGCGCCCCTTCTTTTGATTTCGACGACGATGCGATTTCCTCGCTTCTCGACGACTTCGTCGAAACTCGAACGGGGCCCCAGGCAAAGCGTGTCAGCCGCCCGCCAGACCCCTCGGACGCCGGCGCACAAGCGGCACAACGTACAGTGTTCCCACACACTGCACGCCACGAGGCCCTGCCCCTCGTCGGCGACACCCCGCAGACCAGGGGCCGCCGCATCGAGCTACTCGAGGGCCTGGCGGAACGCGCCGTTGGCTCCGCACGTGCACGGCTTCTGAGCTCGGCCGCGGAGCTTCACGAACAACTGGGCAACGACGAGGCTGCTGACCGCAACTACACCGATGCGCTGGCCGCCGACGCCCGGGACGTCGTCGTGCTGCGGGCTCTGCGGCGACACGCCATGCGGCGCGACGACTGGGCAGCCGCCGCAAGCGCGCTAGACAAGGAGGCGGGCCTCGAACTGAGCGTGAGCGATCGGGTCTCCGCACTCAAATTGCTCGCGCACATCCGACTGTCGAAGCTGGGGGACGCCGCGGCCGCCGGACAGGCGGCCACACGGGCAGCCGGGCTTCAACAAGGCGATTTCGTCGCCAGCATACTGGCAGCCTCGGCCGGCCTGGCGCGAGGGGATGCAACGCGTGCGGCGGAGGCCCTCGCAGACGCGGCCGAACAATGGCCGGACGCCGAGGCCCAGGCGGTCATGCTTCTGCACGCGGCACAGCTGACCGAGAGCACCAACGCGCCCGACGCCGCGAAAGTGGCATTCAGCCGCGTCGTCGAGCTTCAACCGGCACTCCTCGCGGCACATCTTGGCGTGATTCGAGCCTCGCATGACCTCGGCGCCACCGACGCCACCCGCGAAGCGCTCGAGGCCGCGGCAGAGCACTCCTCCCCGTCAGTCGCCGCCGCGCTGCTCCGAACGGTCCGCGGCCCATCGGAAGACACAGCGACTCTCTGGACGCTTGCCGAGGCGGCAGCGCTTGCCGGTGACCCGCAGCGGGCGATCGAGACAATTGAACGCATGTCGGGCCAATCCCCGGAACTGCGCGCGGTCAGCAACGCGCGGCGTGCACGTCTGCACGCGGAGCGGGGCGACCAAGCCGGCTACGAACAAGCGTCACACGCTGCGCATTCGGAGCCGCGTCTCGACGCCTACGTACAAGCTTGGCGCCTCTTGATGACGGCCGACACCGAGGACGGAAGCACGGTCCCGGGACTGCTCGAAACGATGTCCGACGAGGCAGCAAGCGCTTCATCGAGTGTGGCGCGCGCCGACGATGCGGCTCGCAAGGGAGACGGCGCAGCTTTCGTCGCTGCACTGCAGCGCGAGGCCGACGAATCTCCGGACGATCTCGCTGCCGCAGCAGCCCTGGCGATTGCCGAAGTCGCTGATGCTACCGGCGCGACCAACCGCCGAACGGCATTGCTGCGCGCGGAGGAACGCGCTCCGGCCAACCCGTGGATCGGCAGGGCTCTCCTTCTCGACGACGAGGATCCCGCGCATCGCGCGCAGCGGTGGACGGGCGAAGGCCGGGCCACCACCGGAGCGCGAAGCGCGTTTGCTTTCACGATGGCCGCGCGGCTCGCGAGGCCGGGCACGGAGGCGGCCATCAGCGCATGCGAGGACGCTCTGAAAGAGCAGGCGGGCTACTGGCCTGCGTTATGGGAGTTCGAAGACAACCTCGGTTCGCTGGACGCTCGAGCCGCCAGCGCCGCCACACAGGCTCGACTCGACCCGGCAGAAGCGGTGTCGTGCACGCTGCGCGCGGCCCTATGGGCGCCCTCCGTCGATGAAGGAGGCGAACGTTTGGCGCGCACCAGAGCCGCATTGAATCACGAGTCTCCGGACCCCCTCCTCGTTGAGCACCTATTCGAAGCGGCCGGTGGCGCCACCGAGACGGGCGGAGACCTCATGGTCGCCACCGCGCGACAACTGGACCTCCTTCCGTACCTCGAGCGGGCCGCCGCGGCGTACCGCTCGGCGGGCCTTCCGGGTCGGGCGGCCAAGGTGCTCCGAGAGGCCTCCTTGGCGAGCCCAGACGACGAAGCGATTCGGGTACAACGAAAGGACGCCGAACTCCACGCGTCCGAGTTCGCGCGCCTGGCCGACTCGGCCATGCGGCGCGCGCGCGAGGCCACGGACGACGCAGAACGGCTTGGCGCGTTTTGCGCCATGGCCGAAGTCGATCGCCTGGCTCGGCGCGACATGCAAAGCGCGCGGCTTTCCCTGCAATCGATCGCCGAGTTGCGCCCAGACCACATCCCCACCGCCCGCGCTCTCGAGTGGGACGCGCTGCGCGAGGACGACCCCGAGCGTATCCGGTCGAGCGCACACCGCCTCTCGGAAGCTCTACCCGCCAACTCAGCAGACCGGCTCGCGCGACACAGGCTGGTTCTCGAGCTCCTCAAGTCGGACCCGGACACCACGCAGACCGACGTCGACAGGCTCCTGTGCAGCATCGACGATGCGCTCGATGCCGACTCGGGCTTGGCGAGACAGGTGCTTGGTGCGACGTACGCAAGGGGAGATTCCCTGCTCGGCTCGCAGGCGCTGATCGCCCTCACGGCAGCCCTCGATGATGACCTCGGGCGCGGCGCGCTTGCGCTCGACACCGCCGAGGTGCTGCAGCAATTGGGAGATCCGGAGCGGGCGCTTGAAGTCTTGGGCGCCGCACCGCGTCACCCGTTGGCGCGCGAGGGGGAAGCCCGCCTACTTCATGGGGCGAAGCGATGGGAGGAAGCAGCCAGCAGCTATCAGGACGCCGCAGGACGCGCGAAGGACGCGCACCGCGCTGCGTCCCTATGGCGGGAAGCTGCCTGCATCTTCGAGGAAGAGCTCGAGGATCAGGCGCGCGCCATCGAGGCGTGGGTCGCCGCGGCGCAATGCGACCTCACCTACCTCGACGTCTACCGGCGCCTCGCCAGCCTCTACCGCCACCAGGCTCAGCTCGACTCGCTGGCCGCCCTCACGACCGCACGCATCGATGCGGGCGCCGACACCCCGACGCTCGTGGGACTCCTGCTCGAACAGGCTCGCCAGCGCCGTGAACGCGGTGACGTTCAGGGCGTCACCGAGGCGTTGGACGAATGCCTAGAGCTCGACCCCCATCACTTCGCGGCGCTTCAAGAGCTCGTAGACACCCACCGTACCGCGGAGAACTGGCAAGGCGCCGCCGAGGCACTGATTCGCATCGCGCGCTTGAACCGCAGCACCGATGAACAGATTTGGGCATTTTCGCAGCTCGCGGAAACGTACGACCTGCATCTGCAAGACCTTCCGCGCGCCGAAGCCTCCTTGCGCCAGGTGGCAAAGCTCGCGCCCACACATATCCAAACGCTGGACCGCCTCGCATCCGTACTGAGCCGCCAGGGCAAGGCTCCCGAAGCCGCGAAGCTGCTCGAAGAGCTCGTTCGGAGAGCCGATGGCGACGCCGCGAACCGTGACTATCGCATTCGACTCGCGAGAGCCGTCGAGTCCGCCGGACAAGCACGGCAGGCCGAGCTGATGCTCGAGAGTCTTCGGGCCGGGCAGCCCACAGAGCCCGACGTGATCCTCGCGGTCGCGGACTACTACCAACGCCAGGGCGCCGGCCCCGCCGAGGCGATGCACTTGAACCGCGCGGCTAGTGACCTGCGGACTGCCATCGATTCAAATCCCGGCGACGAAGGCCTATGGACGACGCTTGTGCGGGTGCTCAAACGGCGGCTGGGTGCTGGCCCCGCTTCGTGCGCCGCCAGCGCAGCCATTGCAGTGGGCCATCCAGCCTCACTCTTCGAAGGCGACGCCACTCCGCGAGGCGAAGCCTTCGGCGAAGCCAAGGCCCCATTGTCGAGTGTCGTCGACACCATCGTGGCGCCACCCGGTCTGCCGCAAACAGTCCGGCGTCTCTTTTCGCTATGTGAGCATTCGTTCGACAAGGTCTTGCCCTTCGACGCCAGCGCGTGGCGCCTTCGCCGACCATCGGGGCTGCACAGGGGACTGGTCGAAGAAGCCGGCGCCGTCGCCGAAGCCCTGGGCATCAGCGAGCCACGCTTGAGAGTGACGCCTGTCGCCCCCGCCGCTTGCATGCCCATCGCCGGCGACCCTCCAACGATCGTGGTCGGAGGAAACCTTCACGAAGTGACCACGCCGCGAGAACGGGTGTTCCTGTTCGCGCGCGCGCTGAAAGTCGCGAGTAACCATCTCGCACCCGCCCTGCGAGCCCGACCGGAGGACCTCGATGTGGCTTTACTCGCTCTGCTACAAGGTCACGCGGCGAGCCGCGAACAACAACCCGAATCTCGACAGATGCAGGACTTGCGCAAGAAGCTGCTGAAGGCCGTGCCTCGGCGCTGGCGGGACGAGGTCGAGAGCTTGGTGCTCGAATTGCGGGGGAACACGGGATTTTCTACGCGGACCGTTCCTTTCGCCATCTCGGAGCTTGGCGATCGCGCAGCCCTGACCCTAACCGGGGACGTTCCCTCTGCCGTCAACGCGCTCCTCAAGATCGCCGGGCACGACCTGCCTCAGAGCGACGCCGGCCGTCTTCGCGCGATCCGGGAGACTCCCGAGGCGTGGACGATGGTTCGTTTTGCGATTAGCGACGCACATTTTGAAGCCCGGGCCCAAGCTGGTGTAGATCCCTAGAACGATGCGGTTGGGTTTCATCGGTCCTGCAAAAACGGACGCGGGCGCTCTCGAGCAGGCCGCCAAGCTGCTCGTGTGCGACCTGGAGGTCGACGCGGTCATCTATCTCGGCGAAGACGAGGCACTTCGGGACTTCGTCGCTGCGCACGAGTCCGGGGAGGACGCCCAGACGATCGAGCGTCGAGTCGCCGAGGTAGCGGCCACAGGCTCCGCGGAAGACATCGAAGAGGTTCTTCGAATGCTCCGGGGTGCGCGCTACCTCGCCAAACTGGGGCTCGCGCCACCCGCGCCACGGCGTGCGATGGAAATGCTCGACGATCGCATCGTCCTCATCGTGCGGAACAAAGCCACCATTGGCGAAGAGGACGTCATCAACTCCAACGTCGTGGTCTACGGCGATGCGACGGCGCTGATGTTCAAACGTTTTGGGCCACGGTGCTTCTTCAGTCCAGGACCTCTCGATGCCGGGCACGTGGGCCTTCTCGACGACCGATCGGAAAGAGGCGGGGTCGTGTTGCAGGCGATCGACCTCAGCGGAGAGGTCTCGTGGAGCGAGCCCATCCAAGGTCGCGGCGCCAAGGTGATGGTGGCGCCATGACGGCACGCCGGGTCGCAATCTATGGAGGAAGCTTCGACCCGCCCCATTTGGGGCACGTGCTATCCGTCGCATGGACGCTTTCGGCTACCGAGGTCGATGCTGTCTGGGTCGTCCCAACCTGGAAGCATGCATTCGACAAGGAGCACTGCGCGGCGTTCGAACAGCGCATGTCGATGTGCCAGCTCGCATTCTCCATTTTTCAAGCCGTCGAGATCTCCGACATCGAGCAGCGCCTTGGAGGCACCAGCAGGACGCTACATACCCTCCGCACCCTCGTGAGCGAGCATTCCGACACAGCGTTCCGGCTCCTCATCGGTGCCGACGTCCTGCCGACGACCGATCGATGGCACCGATGGGACGAGGTCGTGAAGATCGCGCCCCCACTCGTGGTGGGTCGACAGGGCTCTGCGCTGCCGGAGGGTTGCCCCATCTCGATTCCCAATATCAACTCGACCGAGCTTCGCTCAGGGCTCGCAAACGCACGCGACCTGACCGGTCTCGTGCCGGACTCCGTCATCGAGCACATCCGATCGCAGGGGCTATACCAAGGCCAGGAATGAACATCCTCATCATCGGGCGCGGACGGGTCGGACGGGCGCTTCATCGTTCACTCAGGTCGCACGAGCAGCACGCCGTGATTGCGGCCGGTCGTCGCTGGAAGTCTTCGAGTGTGCAGCGCGCCGATGCAGTCATCCTCGCGGTCCCGGACGGGGCGATCGAAACAGTCGCCGAAAGGGTGGCCCCGGACCTGAGTCCCAGTGCAACGGTGCTGCACTGCGCCGGCGCCAGAGGAACCGGGGAGCTCGCGTCTTGTGAGAGGCGTGGTGCCGCCGTGGGCGTCATGCACCCCCTGGTTTCGTTCCCGAGCAAGCGCAGCAACCCCAGTCTTCGAGGCACCACCTTTACCGTGAGCGGCTCCCGGCGCGCAGTCGCGACGAGCAGGCGCCTCGCGCTCGCGTGCGACGCACGCATCGTCGTCGCGCAGACCGGCGACGCGAGCTACCATGCCGCCGCCGCGCTCGTCGCAAATGGCGCTGCGGCGCTGGCATTCGTATCGGTCGGCGTGCTCGAACGACTCGGATTCGAGAAGCGCGCTGCCGAGCGGGCGATAGGCGGCCTGCTGAAAAGCGTGGGCGAGAACGTCCAGAGTCTAGGTGTGCCCGGCGCCCTCACGGGCCCGATCGCACGCGGTGACACCGAAGCCGTGGTGAACCACCGACGCGCGCTCCGGCGCGTTGGCCGCGATGCGCTCCCTGCCTACGATGCCGTCGTTCCCATCATCGTCAAATGCGCGCGGGCCGCGGGCTTGTCGCGGGTGAAGGCATCGAAGATCGTTGGCGCGACGAGGGAGTAGACCCGGACGTCACTCGGCGGCTTCGACCGACCCTTCGAGCGGCTCGAAGCGAACGCCGTCTGCATCGCCCACTGCGAGGATACGATCCCCTCGTTGGAAGTCGCCGCCAAGAATCGCAGCCGCCAACGGGGCCTCGACCATGCGCCCGATCGCGCGACGCATCGGGCGTGCGCCGAGCTCTGCATCGTATCCGCCAAGCGTGAGGAGCGTATCGATGGCGCTGGCGTCGACGCTGAGCTCGACTCCCTGCCGCTCGCGCAGCTGCCGCACTACACCCGCAACCATCCGGCCGGCGATTTCACGGACCTCGTCACGGCTGAGTGGGCCGAAGAACAACGGCTCGTCGATGCGGTTCCAAAGCTCGGGCGGAAGCGCGCGACGCGCAGCTTCCATGGCTGCCGAAAAGCCCTCGTCCGATCCCCCCGAGGCGCCGCGAAAACCAATCGACCCCGAACCGCGCTGAGAGTGCTCCGCCCCGAGGTTAGAGGTCATGACGACAATCGTGTGTGTGCAATCGACCGTTCGGCCCTTGCCGTCGGTCAGGCGGCCATCTTCGAGGAGCGGGAGCAACGACTGGAGCACGTTCATGTGGGCCTTTTCGATCTCGTCTAGCAAGACGAGCTGGTAGGGCCTATGGCGTATCGCCTCGGTGAGCATACCGCCAGTCTCGTGGCCGATGTAGCCAGGAGGAGCACCGATCAACTTGGCCACAGCGTGAGACTCGCTGAGCTCGCTCATGTCGACGCGAGTCATCGGGCACCCCATGAAGAACAGCTCGTTCAGGGCGCGTGCGGTTTCGGTCTTTCCAACGCCCGTCGGGCCAAGGAACAAGAACGTGGCAAGCGGTCGCTGCCCGTGGAACCCGGCAGCTCCTTTACGAAGCGCATCAGAGACCCGGGTCATGACGTCAACGTGACCGACGACATGCTCCGCAAGGTGCTGCTCGAGCTCGAGGAGCTTCTGCGAATCGGTCACCAACAGCCGCTCGACCGGAACGCGCGCCTTCTCTGCGACGACCTGTGCCACGGCTTTGCGATCGACGACCGAGCCACCCCGCCGACGCGTTCGTGCGCCCGCCAAATCTAAGAGACCGATCGCCTTGTCGGGAAGTGTCTGCTCCGACATGTATCGCACGGAGAGCTCAACCGCAGACTCGACCGCCGCCGGTTCGTACGCGATGCCATGGTGAACCTCGTAGCGCGGCGCGATCCCGCGCAGAATCTCGATTGCATCCTCGGGAGCCGGCTCTTCGATGTGAATCGGCGAGAAGCGACGCGCGAGGGCCGCGTCTCGCTCGACGTACTTGCGGTACTCGACATCGGTGGTCGCGCCGATGCACGGTAGCTCACCCCGCGCCAACGACGCCTTGAGCTCATGCGCGAGATCGTCCGGCGCGTCTCCTCCGATGAACAGCGTGTGCACCTCATCGATGAAGAGCACGATCTTGCCGTTCGCCCGCTTCACCTCGAACTGTAACTGCCGCATCCGCTCTGAAAGCGCGCCGCGCACCCCTGTACCCGAAACCAACCCCCCGGCGGAAAGCTCGACGAGGATTGTGCCCTCGAGCCCACGCACCCCTTGGCCGCCCTGCGCCAATCTTCGCGCGAGTCCTTCGACGATCGCGGTCTTACCCACGCCCGGCGGCCCCACGAGAATCGGATTGTTCGAGCGCCTGCGGGCCAACACGTCGAGGAGTCGCTCGATCTCGTCGTCACGACCGATCACCTCATCGATACGCCCCAGCGAAGCCATCTCCGTCAGGTTGCGTCCGAGCTTGGCAAGCATCGGATACTTGCCGGCATCGAGAGCGAATGGCGACGACGACGGAACGATCAGCTCGTCTTCGGGCGTCTCGAGAGGCGCCTCGATCGGCGCTTCGATCATGGGCTCATCTTTTGGTTTCTCGACACGCAGCTCGATCAGCGGTGCGGGCTCCACCGCTCGGCGCGCGGACGGACGTGAGGGCTTCGCCTCGGGCCTGGCCCCGAGCGACGCGGCGGGTCTAATGTACGTAGAGGTTGGCGCCGTGTGTGGATCTTCGGGCTGAAGGGCACTCTGCACCGCCTGTTGGACACTCCGGGAGCCCGCGCCGATCAGTTCGAGGCTACGATGGGCAGCACTCCGGGAGTCACGCACGATGGCGAGGAGCAGGTGCGCCGGGAGGACCTCCACAGCCCCGTTGGCCTTGGCAAGCCGATACGCGCGCTCCACCGCTCGTTCGAGCGCGCTCGTCGGTTCCAAGTCCACCACGCGAAGCGCGCTCAGGAGATCGCTCTCCCTCACCCCGAGCTCGGATAGGAGCTTCCCCATCGGGCCCGCGGCCTGCAGCATGACGAGCAACAGATAGGCCGTAGACGGGCTTTGCGCCCGCCTCTGCGCCTCGCGCTGCGCGCGCGCGACCAGTCCTTTGACACCCCCACCGACCGTCGTCATCGAGCTCCGTTCCTGGGTCGGAGTTAGCGGTCACTGCCTTGGGGCACAACTTTTCGGCGCGCGCCACGGCGACGGGGAGTCAAAATCCTACATTTGACTACCTTATCACCCTGTCACTGTAAAGTTCCAGTTGATAGGCTGATCCTGGACCACAACCCAGGAGCAAGCTGTGAATCTACGCCTCGCACTCGTCGCAACCACCTTGGCAGCGATCGTTTCGTCGGTGACCCCTTGGCAGGGCGCCGACGCCGCACAGGGCCTCAAGGCGCGGATCTATCTCACACAAAAAGGGGTTCCCCGCTCACTCTCCGAGTCGGGTGTCATTCGCTTCGCTCAGTCGCACAAGGCCACGCGCCTTCGCGAAACCAGCGATGTCCCGGTCGAGGACCGGCAGTGGCGAGCGACCTTGGTGGCCAACTTCAACAGGCCGGTGGGCGACTCCGAGTTCGAGGTCCTGTTCTACGACATTCAGACCGCCGAACGAAGGTTCATCGCCCCGACGATGACGGTCTTCCTCAGTGATCGGAATCAGCGCACGATCGTCCACAAGCTGCGGCTCAATCGCCCTCAGTTCGAGCCCAATCGGCGCATCGAGATGGTGGTCACGGTCCGGCGGCAAGAGGTCGGTCGTTACCGCTTTCAAATTCTCGGAGACAGGGTACAACACAGCGGCGAAGTCACCTTTTCGGATGACGAAGCCCGCTGAGTAGTGCCAAGCCTCAATGATGTCACCAAGAGGGCCCGCAAAGGCTCCCTCGACCCGGTTTACGTTCTGGTCGGAACGGAGCACCTCCTCATCGAGCGCGCGGTCGAAACGGTGCGTAAAGCGGTCGACTCGATGGGCGCGCCCGGTTTCAACATCGACGTGTTCGACGGCAAAGGCCTCGACGCCGGACGCGTGATCTCGGCGGCGCGCACGCTCCCCATGATGGCGGATACACGCCTGGTACTGCTGCGCCACGTCGATGCGATGACGCCCACCGAGCAGACGAATCTCGCGCAATACCTGAGCGATCCCTGCGATTCCACGTGCTTGCTCGTCACTGCGACCAAGCTCGACGGTCGCGCCAAGCTGTCCAAAGCAGCAAAGAAGGCGGGCGTTCTCATCGAAGCAAAGCCGCTTCGCGGACGCGAGCTGCGGGAGTTCATCCGCGCAGAAGCCACCGCGCGAGAGCACAATATCGCGCCGCAAGCGATCGAGGCGCTACTCGACGCGGTGGGGGACGATCTCGCCGCGATCGACGACGCCGTGGAACGGCTGTCGCTATTCGTCGGCGCTGGGCAGCGCATCGACGCTGACGCCGTGATGATGTGCGTGACGCGCATCCGCGTAGAATCGATTTGGAGCCTGGTCGATGCCATCGGGCTCAAGGACCGCCGCAAAGGCGTCGCCGCCGCGCAATCGCTCCTCGACGATCGCGAGCCACCGCTCCGGCTGCTCGCCATGGTGGCGCGACAGCTGCGAATCGTCGCCCGCATGCGCGAAGCACTGTCCGATGGCCTGCGCCCCCAAGACGCCGCCAAACGTGCTGGCGCTCCACCGTTCAAAGCCGGGGACCTCACCGAGTCGGCCCGCCGGTTCACCGCGGCCACTCTCGGAGACGCGTTCATGCTCATCGCGCAAACCGATCGCGCGCTCAAAGGCAGCAAACGCCCGCCGGACGTGATCCTGCAGGACGCCGTGCTCCGGCTCTGCGCGGACGATCGCTGACGGCTCTAGAGCGCGTTGACCTGGCGGGTCAGCCTGGAAATGTAGCGCGAGCCGGTCTTACGGTGGAAAATGCCCTTCGAAACCGCGCCGTCGATTCGGGTCACAGCTTCGATGAGCGCCTTCTTCGCGGAGGTGGAATCGCCCGCCTCGACGGCGGCGCGGACGCGCTTGACACAGGTGCGCACGTAGGTGCGGATCTGCCGGTTGCGCGCGGTGCGCTTGACTGTCTGACGGACTCGCTTTTTTGCTGAAGCGTGGTTGGCCACTCTGATATCCTCCCCGTAGGGACGCGGGTGGTAGCCCTGCCCGGGAGGGCTGTCAAGCCGGTCACAAGAACCTTGCTAGTCTCGCTCCCAACAGGCATACACGCTCGTGTCTCGACGCCAGGAAACGCTGAATTGGCTTGCCAGGCTCGTGACCGAGCGATGGAGGCTCGTGGTTTGGGCCTGGGTTCTGGTGACGCTCGCATTTGCGACCCAGATCCCCAAACTGACCGCCGATCCGAACCCGGAAAGCCTGCTTTCCTCCTTCGAGGGTGAGGAATACGCGCTCCTGCAAGAGCGCTTCGAGGAGTGGTTCGGCAAGCGGCGCACCGCGGTTCTCATCCTGGTCGAGGCAGAGGACGTCCTGTCCCGGCAGACGCTCCAGCAAATTCACGATCTCTCGCTCTACTTCGCCGAGAGACCCTGGGTCGAGAGAGTCGTTGGGATCACGACGCTCAGCATTCCGCGGCGAGTCAAAGGGGCGACAGGCGACGGCGATCCTGGGGACCTGGACGGACTCGAAGAAGTCGGCGATGCGGACGACGAAGGTGATCTCGATGACCTCGATGACCTCGATGACCTCGATGACCTCGATGACCTCGATGCGCTCGACGATGCCGAAGACGAGACCGACGCCCAGGCCGATCTCGAGGATGATGTGTTCAACGCCCTCCTCGACATCATCGAAAGCGATCCCGATCGCTTCCCGGGCGGCATCGCCGAGGTAGGCCCCGCTCTTTCCGCGGAGCTCCGGACGAAGCCGATCGTCGAGGGCACTGAGGTGACGGAAGAAGAGGCCGCCGAGCTCGCCAAGGCGATCGCCGGCAATCCACTCCTGCTGGGTCGGCTCATCGACGAGGACCACACCGTGGCTGGCATCGCCCTTCAGCTACCCGAGCTCGGGCCACGCGAGATGGGCCGGGCGATGGACGAGCTCCGCGAGGGGTTGGACCGCCCCGAGTTCGAAGACATCAAAGTGCACGTGGGCGGCCTACCCTACCTCCGCAGCGTCATCGTGAGCAAGATGCGCTCCGACAATCTGCGCCTCATTCCACTGACCGTCTTGGTTTGTTTGCTCCTGCTGACCTTGTCGTTCCGCTGGGTGCCAGGTGTCCTGCTTCCGTTTGGGGCAGTGGGAATCACCGCGCTCGTGGTGGTCGGGGGCATGGGGCTCGTCGGCGAACCCATGAACATTCTCAACAACGTCATCGTGCCCTTGCTGATCATCATCGGCATCAGCGATGCGACACATTTAATTCAGCGCTATCGCGATGAGGTGTGCGCCGATGACGACGACGACCTCGCTGCGGCCGGGAGACGCACCGTAACCGCGCTCGCGGTGGCCGTCATGCTCACCTCAGCTACGACGGCGGCCGGTCTGGCGTCGCTCGTCGTGTCGAAGACAGTGATGCTGCGACACTTCGGAATCGTCTCCGCCCTCGGCGTGATGATCTCGTACGTCGTCATCATCACGTTCGTCCCCGCGATTCTCACCCGGTCCAGTCCGCCCAAGCGCGAAGAGGTCCGCCGAGAACGCACGAGCATGTTCACCGCCGTGACGAACACCCTGGTGGAGCGACTGCTTCGGTGGCGCTGGCCCGTACTGGGCGCGACCGCTCTGTTCACGCTGGGCGCAGGCTATGTCGCTAGCCAAATCACGGTCGACCACGCGCTGCTCGATCAGTTCGATGAAAGCGACCCGGTCTATACCACCACGCTCCTCCTCGAAGAGAAGCTTGCGGGTGTCCGGCCGCTCGAGGTCGTGCTGGTCAGCACCGAAGAGGACCACTTCATGGATCCCGAAGTGATGCAGAGCATCCAGAGAATCCGAAACTGGGCATCGCTTCGTCCGGAGATCATTCGCACGTCGAGTTACGGCGACATGCTGCGCGAATCGTACGCACTGCTCGCCGACGATCCGAGCGTTCGGTCGGAAAACTTCAAAAGTGCCAAGCAGGTCAAGGGCCTCGTCACCATGATGAACCAGCGCAAACCCAGCCCGCTGGGCGATTGGCTCACCGAAGATGGTAAGAAGGCGCGCATCCAGTTGAAGCTCAGAGACGTCGGCGCGCAGGCGACCATCCGGTTCCTCGACACCCTCGAAGCGATCATCGAGTTGGAGCTCGGGGACGACGAGACCGTGTCGGTGGCATTCACGGGAGATGCCTATTCGGGCTCGCGAGGGCAAGCCGCCGTCGTGAACGACCTGCTCGGGAGCCTGTTTGTCGCCGTTCTCGTCATCTTCCTTCTCCTGGCTTTCTTCTTCCGTAGCATTCGGCTGGGGCTACTGAGTATCCCGCCCAACTTGATCCCTTTGGTCGTTACGATGGCCTACATGGTTTGGCGCGAGATTCCGCTGAACGTCTCCACGGTCATCATTTTTTCGATCAGTCTCGGCCTCGCGGTCAACGGCACCATTCACGTGCTCGCGCGTTTCCGAGAGGAGATACACACGGGGATCGGCCGCGAAGCCGCCTTGATTCGCGCCGCGCAAGGCACCGGGCGGGCGATCGTGATCTCGTGCGTGACGCTGATGGCCGGCTTTAGCGTGCTGCTCCTGAGCTCCTTCGTCCCCGTTCGGAACTTCGGCGAGCTGATCGCCGTCACGATCGGTGGTTGCCTGGTGGCAACGATGATCGTTCTGCCGCCGCTCCTTCGCGTGGCTGGCGGAGACGGTGGGGTGCGGGATTCGAGCGACTAGCCCGCGATGCGGTCGATCAGGGCGGACGCAAAACCCTCAGTGCCGAGCTGTCCGCCTAGGTCCCGGGTCTTCTGACCGTCCCGTAGCGCCTGATTGTACGCGTCGCGGATGCGACTGGCCGCAGCACGACAACTTTCATCTCCTCGCGTATCGGCAATGTGATTCAGCATCATCACCCCTGACATGATGAGCGCTAGCGGGTTCGCGACGCCCTTCCCCGCGATGTCAGGCGCGGATCCGTGCACCGCTTCGAACACCGCGCAATCCGTGCCGATGTTCGCACCCGGAACGACGCCGAGACCACCCACAAACCCCGCGCAAAGGTCGCTGAGAACATCGCCGTACAGGTTCTCGAGCAACAGCACATCAAACTGTGTTGGGTCCTGCACGAGCTTCATGCAGCCCGCATCGATGATGACTTCCTCATAGTCGATGTCGGTGAATCCCTCAGCCTCGCGAACGGAGCGCGCACATCGGATGAACATCCCGTCGGTCAGCTTCATGATATTGGCTTTGTGCATCACGGTGACCTTCTTGCGCCCGCGATCTCGGGCGTACTGAAAGGCCCATCGGCCGATACGCGTCGACGCGAGCTCGGTGGCGACTTTGAGACTCGTCACCACACCCTGAGTGATCTCGTTCTCGATGCCGCTGTAGAGCCCCTCCGTGTTTTCACGAATCACGACCAAGTCGACATTCTGATACCGGGTGGGAATCCCCGGCAGGTTGCGGACAGGCCGAACGGCGGCGTAGAGGTCGAGCCGCTTTCGCAGCTGCACGTTGACCGAAGTGAAACCTTCGCCGATCGGTGTCGTGCACGGCCCCTTGAGCGCGATGCCTCGCTCTCGCACGGCATCGAGGGTCTGCCCGGGGAGCACCTCGCCCAGGGTCTCGAGCGCGGCGACCCCCGCGTGATGCTCCACCCAAGTTAGCGGAGCCTGCGCTGCCTCGAGGACACGAACCGTGGCAGCGGCGACTTCGGGGCCAATGCCGTCACCCGGAATGAGCACGATTTCATGCGTTGTCATTTCCTACTCCCGTCCCAAGACTAGCGCTTGCCAAGCGAACGCCAATGCGCTTCAAGAGGATACATGCCGGAAAATGACTCGGTCACGCGGGCGATGACCAATGACGGCGCTTTTCGCATCATCGCCGCTCGAACCACCGACACCACCCAACAGGTGGTCGGCGCGCAGAATCTCAAGGGACCCGTCGCGCACGACCTGGCGGACCTGGTCACCTCCTCGATTCTTTATCGGGAGACGATGGCTCCCACTCTACGCGTCCAATGCATCGTGCGGCTCGAAGATGGCGCCGGCCAGCTCGTCGCTGACTCACATCCGGACGGATCGACTCGCGGGCTAGTGCAGCCGGGCCCGGCCGGCGTCCAACCCGATATCCGCCAAACCCGAGCGACGCTCGAAATGATGCGGACGCTCCCCAACTCCGAGCTACACCGCGGCGTGGTCGAGGTGCCCGAGGGCGGGAATCTTTCGGACGCCTTCATGCGTTACATGCAGTTATCGGAGCAAATCGTCTCGATGATTGCGTTGGGTTCGGTGGTCGAGGGCGACAAGCCCACGGCGGGCGGCTACGTGGTGCAGGTCCTGCCCGAGGCTGCGGAGGCGGAGACCGCCATGGCAACGATGACCCGTCGTCTCGAAGACTTCGTCGAAATTCGAGAACGTCTCCAGGAGTCCGACGGCTCGCCGTCCCAATTGATCGAGCAGATCTTCGAAGGCATGCCGTTCACCTGGTTACAAACCAGCGACGTTCGTTTCGACTGTCCGTGCAGCGAAGTCCGTGTGATGACGACGCTCAGCGTGCTCCCACGCTCCGAGGTCCAAGAGCTCGTCGACGAAGGAGAACCCCTGAGCATTGGTTGCGACTATTGCGGCACCTCATACACAATAGAAATCGCTCAACTGCAGGGGCTATTGAGCCCGAGCTGATCGGCCCTCCTTTCTTGCCGGGATCGGCGCCTCGTGCGCATCCTTCCGCCGATGTCCACCGAGCCAGCTAAAACCTCCGACGGCGAGATCGTTCGCCGCGCGGGCGTGGTGGCTACGGGCACCCTGACGTCACGAATTCTCGGCGCGATTCGGGATGCCGTCGTTGCTGCTGTGTTTGCCCTCGGAGCTACCGATGCGTTCTGGCTCGCATTTACGATCCCGAACGCTCTGCGCGTACTGCTAGGCGAAGGCGCGGTCTCGGCGGCCTTTGTGCCCGTGTTCACGGAGGTGCGCGAACGCGAAGGGATGGCGCGCGCCAAGGAATTCTACCGCAATCTCGTCGGTGCGATGGCCGTGGTTCTGCTGGTGGTCACTCTCGCCGGGGTCGCGGGCGCCCCCTGGCTCGTCAAGGGGTACGCGTGGGGCTTTCAGCGCGACGAAGCATTGTTTGAAACCACGGTTGCTCTCACGCGTCTCCTGTTTCCGTACATCTTCCTGATGGGGATCTCGGCGCTCATGATGGGCGCTTTGTACGCGAGCAAGCGGTTTGCGGCACCGGCCTTCGCTCCGGTGTGGCTCAACATCTGCCTCATCGGGGCTGCCCTGCTTCTTGCTCCGATGTTCGTCGAGTTTGGTTGGCCCGCGATATTCGCGCTCGCGATCGGTGCCCTTCTCGGCGGAGCTCTGCAGATCGTCTCGCAGCTCCCGTCGCTCGCTAAAGAGACGTTGCTTGTCCGGCCGCGAGTCGGTTTCGGCGACATCTACGTGCGCAAGTGTGCACGACTCATGGTGCCGTTGATGGCGGGGCTTGGCGTCTACCAGCTCAACGTGCTCCTCTCGCGGCTGTTCGCATCCTTTCTGCCCACCGGGAGCGTGAGCTACCTCTACTACGGTCAGCGGCTGGCCGAGATTCCGCAAGGGGATGTTTGCGTTGGCGATCGCCTCCGCCGCCCTTCCCTCCTTGAGTGATGCCGTGGCCAAGGGCGACGAAGAGGAAGCCAAGCGCCTCTTCCGCCACGCGCTTCGACTTTCGCTGTTTGTCGCAGTGCCAGCGACGGTCGCTTTGGCGGTGCTCGCGGAGCCGGCGGCGACGGTCTTCTTCGGGCGCGGGCACTACGACGCCGCCGCGATCCATGAAACCACACGCTCGTTGGTGTGGCAGGCGTCCGGCATTTGGGCAGTCGCGTCGGTGCGCACCATCGTGCCCATGTTCCACGCGCACAACGACACGCGAACCCCGGTCATCGCGAGCGCCTGCAACCTCGTCGTCTTCGTCGGCCTCAGCCTCGCTCTGATGGGTCCGATGCAGCACGCCGGCCTTGCTGCGGCGACGACCGCCGCCGCAGTGACCCAACTGGTTGCGCTGCTGTGGCTCCTGCGGAAAAGGTCCGGCGATCTCGGCATGGCTGAAGTTCGCTCGAGCGCCCTTCGCGTATTGGTCTCGAGCGGCGTGATGGGCGGAGTCGTCTGGGTTGGCGCCAGCTTCGGACACTGGGAGAATGGCGGCAACGACCCTCGCAACCTGGCCGTATTCGCTGTGACCGCGCTGGTCGGGCTGGGGACGTACCTCGCGGTGGCCGCGGCCCTCGGGTCACCCGAGCTTCGAGACCTCGAGGCGGCCATCCGGCGCCGCGTGCGTGCGTGAGCGGCCAGGGGCGCTACAACGGCCCCGATGAACGTGCTCGACGCAGAATTCGTCGCGGGAGCGACCGTGCTCGGACAACTGCCAGCGCCGACTTTCGCCGAAGTCGCGTTCGCCGGCCGGTCGAACGTTGGCAAGTCGAGCCTCATCAACAACCTCGTCCAACGCAAGAAGCTCGTACGAACAAGCAGCGCCCCGGGCTGCACGCGCGCGATCAATATCTTCCGGGTGCGCCTCCGGACCCAAGACGAACAAGCAGACGAGGCGCACCTCGACCTCGTGGACTTGCCTGGGTATGGCTACGCGCAACGGAGCAAAGCCGAGCGCAAGTCGTGGGGACCGCTGATCGAAGGATTCCTCAGTGAGCGACCAGGACTGCGGGGCGCGGTGGTCATCGTCGACATTCGGCGTGGCGTGCAGGACGATGACCTTCAGCTCCTCGAGTTCCTCGAGAGCGTCGGCGTCACACCGATTCTGGTGGCCACCAAACTCGACAAGCTCGCGTCGAGCAAACGCAAGCCCGCAGTCGCCGCCCTCAAACGGGACATCAAGCGCCCCTTCATTCCGTACAGCGCGGTTCTCGGCGATGGCCGGGATGCGCTTTGGAAGCGGATCTTGTCGGTGAGCGGTATCGAGCGCGCGCACGAACCCGCACAACCCTGAGCCTCTACTCGTCGAGATCGAGCGCCGTCGGCCCCATCATCCGCTCTACGAACCGCCGCACGTCGGGGCGTTTAGAGGGCGTCACGAGCTGCAAGGCGGCATCCACGTTCTGCACCGCGGCCTCATCATCGCCCACCCCTTGCAAGACGCGCGCGGCCTGAAGCCGCAGCTGCCAGTTGTCGGGATCGAGATCGACTGCGCGTTTCATGCTGGCTGCCGCGGCGGCCGGGTCACTTTGGGCAAGATGATATTGCGCCCGAACGGCCCAGAGCAGCGGCGCGTCCGGGTTGAGCGCCTCCGCCGCCTCCAGCTCCACCCCAGCTCGTTCCGGCTCACTCAACCCCAAGTAGATCGTCGCCAGCACCACATGGGCGCGACCGTAGCGCGGCCACTTTTCGATCACCTCGTCGACGGTGCGATTGGCCTCGCCGAACTGCGCTTCGGCCGCCGCCTGCCGTCCGTTCATCTCGAGCATCCCGGCTTGAGCCAGGTAGAGTTGCACCAAATTGAGTTGACGCGGCCCGTCGGTGCGAAGTTGAAGCGCCGCCTCAAACTCCTTCACGGCCTCAATGACTCCGCCGGAATCGAGGAGAATCGTCCCGTTCACCGCGCGCAACGAAGGCGACACCGGATCGAGCAGAAGCCCTGTGTCGACCATCGGCAGCGTCTTCACCGCATCTCCCGAGCGCGCGAAGATGCGCGTGGCCTCGGTCCCAATGGCAGCGGCCAATACCTCGGTGTCCCGAAGCACACGAACGGACGAGATCGTCACTTCCCCGCGACCTCCCCAGCCGTCGAAGTACCCGGAGGGCTCCGCCGAATCGGCGACATCGTACACGGCCGTCACGAAGTATCCCAACATGCCCGACGGGTCGGCGGGGGCGCGCGCACCTTGGAATTCCCAGACCTCTGCGACCATGGCCTTCGTCCCACGCTCCCGGAGCAAAGAGGTCATGGCCGCGGCCACCTCGAGCGGGTACAGCTTCACCCGGTCCTCGTGAGAGTGCATCAGGGCAAAGGTCTGATCCACGGTGAGCACCTCGCGGCGCAGCGGCCGCGAGAGCGACCATGACGACGACTCGCCGTGCATCCGCGCTGCAATTTCCGCCGCGCCCCCGGGCCACCCGGCGACATCGTCGGGGAGCATCATCATCGGCTCGTACGCGCCCACCCGAATTTGGTCGCGGTCGAGATACGCCGACAGCTCACGTGGTTCGAGCGGACGAAGCGGGGGCGTGTCTTGAAGCGTGACCGTCGTAGTCCGGTACACCCCGTACCCAACCCCAGCAGCTACGAGGATCAGCGCAACGACGAGAAGCCACGGGCGACTCGCACGACTCTCCGACGCAACTTCCTTCACGGCCTCGACGCCGCCCCGTCGCATGCACTGAGGGCAACGTGGCCTGTCTCCCGCTTCCTTCGGGACGAACTCCTCGTCGCAGTGCGCGCAAAAATACTTGGTGGACATTGCGCGCGAGCATACGGCTACGGTGACGACTCGTCGACCGGCGCGTCGGGCACAAAGCCCCCGCCATGCAGTCGCGCGACGGCGAACCCGCACTGCCTTGCAAGCCCTTCACGCCACTCGCTGTCCCAAAGCTCGATCTCACACTGCATGTCTCCGAAATTGATTTCGAGCTGGGGCTTGGCCTCACCGGGACGCGGGCGCTCTTTTTGGGTGGACTGCAGCGAACAGCAGTCGAGCGCGCGAAGAGTTGCCACCAACGCTGCGTAGTCCTTCTCCGAAACCGTGCGGGCGATGCTCATCATCGTTCCGCCGGGGGCCTTGTTGGTCACCTTCAATTGGCGAGTTGCATCGAGCACCGCGTGCAAACTGTCTCGATCCGAGCTGCGACTGATCAAGCTCCAAGAGACGACGACCGTATCGGGTGGCACTTTAGGTAACTCCACCTCGAGCCTCCGCTCCTTCCCCGTGCAGCCCCACAGCAGCGCGGTCGCGCAAATCACGACTTTCCACATCGGGCGCACTAGATCACGGCTGCCAGGCAAAGTCCACCACGTGCGCCCACTCCCCTGCGCGGCATACTTCCCGACCGATGCCAGAAGACCTCGACTGCCTCGCCTGCGGGGCCTGCTGCCGAACGGGAACCGACGGCCGCATCTTGATTCCATCGGACGACTTGGTGCGCTGGCGGCAGATGGGCCGCGACGACATCGCACAGGGCGTGCAACCAGGGCACTTCGGTATGGTGGCGTTTGCGACGCGAGACGATGGCTCCTGTGTACACCTAGGAACGCCCGAGAGCGCGAACGCCTGCCACATTTACGAGATTCGAGGAACGACCTGCCGAGAATTCGAAAAGGGCAGCCCGCAGTGCCTAGAGTTCCGCAAGGACGCCGGATTAGAGAAGAAAGGGCTGGCCCTTTAGCGTCGCCTGTACGCGATCTTGCAGAGGCGATCGGCGCGGGCGACACCGCCGAGCTGGCGGGGCCGAGGATTTGGGTCTTTGTAGCGCGGCTCGAGGTCGAAGTGGCGCACGAGCTCGCTGATAGCTTGAGTGATCGCCGATGTTGAAAAGCGATGTGCCGGGCAGGTGTGTTTTCCGTGCCCATACGTGGTGACGAGCTCGGGCGCTGCAAGCTCCCTGCTTCGCGGAAACACCGAGCCTCGGTAATTCGAAATGTCGAACTTTGCGAGCCAAGGCGCCGCTGTCGTGTTGGTCACGGACATCATCGTCGTAACGAGGGTTCCAGGAGGCAAGTGATGGATCTCGTTGCCATGTTCGAAGTCGATCGGCGTAACCACGCGTCGCAGCACGATCGACCGCTGTGTCATCCGGATGGCTTCATGGCTAAAGGGGTTGAGTATGGCGTCGTCACCCGCTCGTACTGCTTCCATGACATCGGGTTGTGCGAGGAGAAAGATCAGGGTCCACGCCATCGCTGCGAACAGATTCGCTTGAGACCCCATGTGGATCACGATGACGTCTCGAGCGATCCCGATTTCGCGCTCCGGGCTCGGCACGTGAGCCCACGATTCGCAAATACGGTCGAAAAGGTCCTCCTCGGTTCGCGGCGCAACATCGGCGGAACGGCCTCGAAGGATCTCCCCAAAAATCTCCTCGATCTCGTGCATTGCAGCGCGTTCTCGTGCCTTGCGGGTGGCGATGGTGAGCAGGGCCTTGTGCGGGTGCACGAACGACTCCGACATGTCCAGGCGATCGAAGAGCGTAGCAAGTCGGGGCAAGTATTTCGGTGACGCGGCTTCTTTGCCACCCCATGACGCCATTCCCATTCGATGGGCGAGACACTTAGTGAATGCAAAGGCTTCGATGACGCCGGAGTCGCCGAGGTCCGCAAGCTCTACATCGACCGCGCTTTTCAGATTGCCGAGATACGCCTGCACGTCATCTTTGGCGAACAGGTCGTGAGGGAACGTACGGCGCCCTTCAAAGAGCTCGATGGGCACCTTGTGACTGAGCAAGGCGAGATCCGCGAGTGCCTTGCTCGCGGCTTCCTCAGGCAGTGCCCATAGAGACTGCACCCCAGCGGCCGAGAATACGCAGAACAGTCGGTACCCGAACGCATCGACTACGAACGTGTCTCCCATCTCGGCCCGACACTCCGCGAAGAACGCAGTCGGGTTACGAAGAAGCCTACGGCCGGCCCTCAGCCAGGGAACCGCACCCGTTCTTCGCGGGGGCATCGGTGAGATCGACGGAAGCGGGCGCCGCAGACTCGCGACGCTGTTCTCGATACCGGTTCGAATGATGGAAATGGGCCCTTGCATGCCGATTCCGTAGCCCTCGACCATGTTGACGACGGTGGGAAGGTTGACGGCCAGCTTGATGTCGCCATCGACTTTGATCTTGCCGGACATGAACGCTCGCATGGGGTTCATCTTGCCCGTCGTCATCGCGACCCAGTCGGCCGCATCGAGATGAAGAGTGGCGGCCGGCTGCGGACCTGCGTCGGCAAGTTGATCACAATCGGACACAGCTTCCAGCAGCTTTACGACGAACCGAGAACGCTTGCCCTTCGTGAGATCGACCAACCACGCGCCGCCCTCTGGTCCGGCAAGCACGAACTTGAACACCGTATCGGGCTGGGTTGCGGTCTCGGGCGCGTCGCGAGCGCATCGCTCGAGTGCTTCGAAGAAATCGGAGGGCGAGGGTTCCATCGCTATCGAGCCCCAGAGCGTACAGGAAATAGAGGAATGGGGCGCTCATAGCCACGATCGTACCCCTGGCATTGAGGGTGTTGCCAGGCGGGCAGCAGATCGGGTACCACCCCCTAATGACCCACCGGGCAAAGCTGCTCGGGGCTCTCAGCCTCGCCGCGTGTCTCCTTGCCCTCGCGCCGCCCGCTGAGGCCGACGTTGCACCCGAACAAGTCGGCCAGGTGGCGCGGCTGCCTGACGCCGCGAGCGATCACTGGGTGTGGGTCCCCGACCGTTTGCTCCGGCATTCGATCCTGCTCGATGGAGACAGCGGGCAGATGTTGGGAGCGATCGACAGCGGGCCGCAGATCACGCCGAAGGCTCCGCTGTGGTCGCGTACGCGCAACGAGATCTACAACATCGACACCACGTACTCGCGCGGCCACCGTGGAGTGCGACACGACTACTTGGTGATCTACGACTCCCGCACCCTCAACGTGAAGGGGGAGGTGGAGATTCCGCCGAAGGCTGCCGACACGGGAACCGGCATCGCGTTGGTGGGCATGCTCGACGGCGAGCGATTCGTCGTCGTCCTCAACCAGTCGCCGGGCGCGTCCGTCTCGGTCATCGACGTCGAAGCCCGGCGCATGGTTGCAGAGGTCCCAACGGCAGGTTGTGCCGCCGTGTTCCCCGCGGGACCCACTCAGTTCGGTATGTTGTGCGGAGACGGCACCGCGATCACGGTGCACTTGAAAGAGAATGGCGAGCTCGATCGGATCGAGCGAAGTCCGCCGTTCTTCGAGGTCGTCGCTGACCCCGTTACCGAGAAGGGAGTTCGCGACGGCTCGGTCTGGTGGTTCGCTTCGTTCGGAGGGCTGCTCTACGAGGTAGACTTTGGCGGGGACGCCCCAACGCCCGAACCGCCGTGGCCGCTCTTCACCCGCGACGAGCTCGAGGACGAATGGCGGATCGGCGGCGCGCAACACCTCGCCTATCATCCCGGCACCAAGCGCCTCTACTCAGTGGTCCATCAGGGCGGGCCGGGGTCGCACAAAGATCCAGGCGCTGAGATTTGGGTGTACGACGTACCCGCTCACAAGAGGGTCGAAGTGTTTACTGCGCCCAGCCTGATCGTTGCGTTTCTCGGTCCGCAAGCAGGATTCGACGCGGAGGGTACGTTCGGCAAGGTGCTGGACTTTCTATTGCCGAACATGGGCGTGCACAGCATCGCCGTGACCCAAGACAGCAAACCCTTGCTCTTCGTGCGCAACGCAGACTTGGGCGCGGTCGGAGTCCTCGATGCGCTGAGCGGCGAGCATCTCCGGAGCATCGACGAAACCGGTCTGTCCGGCGCGCTGTTGGTGGTGCCATGATCGACCCGGTCATCGAGCTATCGGTTTGCTTCGCGCTTGCGCTCCTCTTTGCCGCGGCGGCTTGGCACAAGGCATCCGATCGGCTTCGGTTTGGAGCCGTGGTGGGCGCGTACAAACTGCTGCCGTCGTGGCTCGTAGCTCCGTCGGCACGACTCCTGCCCCTTGCTCGAAACGTCGATCGCCGTCGGGCTGCTCTACCCGCCGTCACGTGACGCCGCAGCCTTCGCAGCCATCCCGCTCCTCGCCCTGTACACGCTAGCCATCTCCGTGAACATCGCGCGCGGACGGCGCGACATCGACTGCGGGTGTTTCGCCGCATCAGCCCGCGTTCCGCTCAGTAGCTGGCTCGTGGTCCGGAACATCATCTTGATCGTTGCGGCTTGCGCACTCCTGTTGCCCACTCGAGCGCGCACGCTGATTTGGGTCGACGGGCTGACTGTCGTGACGGCGCTCATCACGCTGTCTCTCCTTTGGACCGCGGGGCAGCGTTTAGCGAACACCGGCCCCTCCTTGCGCCGGTTGGGAGGCGCCCGATGATCGACGCGCTCCTCATTTCGAACGGCGTGCTGTGGCTGCTCGTGATCGGCCTCGCCCTCACGGTCCTCGCTCTCACCCGCCAGATCGGCCTGCTCCACGAGCGCATCTCCCCGGTCGGCGCCCTCTCTCCCGAGGCGAGAATCAAAGTCGGCGACCCTGCGCCCGAGGTGGCGTTGATCGACATCCATGACCACCCCGTGCAAGTCGGCGGTGCATCGAAAGACGAGAGCCGGACCCTCCTGTTCTTCCTCTCGCCGACGTGCCCCGTCTGCGACAACCTTCTGCCAACCGTGGAACGGGTTGCCCGCACCGAAGTACCGCGCGTCCGCGTCGTCCTGGCTAGCGACGGACTGCCCGACGAGCACCGCGCGTTCGCAGCCGAAAAACGCATCACGCACCTGCCGTACATCTTGTCCGCACCGCTCGGCATGACCTACGGCGTCGCGAAGCTCCCCTACGCGGTGCTCATCGATGAAAACGGCATCGTCGCTGCCCAGGGGTTGGTCAACACGCGCGAACACCTCGAGAGCCTGTTCGAGGCGCAGCGGCGCGGAGTCGCATCCATTCAAGAGTACCTGGAGGAGAAGGCCAAATGAGTCGGCTCGATCGTTGGTTCGAAGGTGTGAGTCGGCAGTCCGCGCGGCGGGTGTCACGCCGCAACTGGTTGTCGCGCTTCGGCGGGGTGCTCATCGGTGGAGCCGCCCTGCCCCTGCTTCCCGTGGCGCGTGCCGCCGAGAAGCACACGGTCGGTGAAGATGGTGTCAAAGGGCGCGAAGGTGACCCGACCCGATGCGAGTACTGGCGGCACTGCGCCATCGACGGCTTCCTCTGTAGCTGCTGCGGAGGATCTCACACCGCCTGCCCCCCAGGGACCGAAATGTCCCCGGTCACCTGGATTGGAACCTGCCGAAACCCAGCGGACGGCAAGGACTACATCATCTCCTACAACGATTGCTGCGGAAGAACGTTTTGCGGCCGCTGCATGTGCAACCGCAACGAAGGGGAGCGCCCCCTCTATCACTGGTACCGCAACAACGACATCAACTGGTGCGGCGGCGCCAAAGCGCAAACCTACAGCTGCTCGACTGCAGTCGTCGTCAAGACAGCCAAAGAAGCGCAGCCCGAGAAATGAGACTCGCCGTCACGATAGCGGCGTTGCTGCTCACGACGATCACGGCGCGCGCGGACTCCTACGAGGAGCACGACTACATTTTGAACTGCTCCGGCTGCCATCGAGCCGACGGTTCGGGGTCGACGGTGGTGCCCTCGCTGCAAAAGATGCCGGAGCTCAACGGAAGGCCTGGAGCGCGTGAGTACTGGGTGCAGGTCCCAGGGGCCGCGCAGGCGCCGCTTTCGGACGCGCGATTGGCAGCGTTGATGAACTGGCTGGTGGAACGCTTCGCGGGCAAGCGCCCGAAACCGGAATACACGGCAAAGGAAGTCGGGCAGCTACGGAGCACCCCGCTCAGAGACCCAGTCGCCAAGCGTAGCCAGCTCCGCGCCACCTCCCGCTGACGCTGACGCTGGCACTGGCACTGGCACTGGCACTGGCACTGGCACTGGCACTGGCACTGGCACATGATCTACCCAGTATGATCGAGTCAATCTCAATCCCCGTCACCGACGCCCGAACGCACAAAGCCGGGCTCGCCCTCCCCGACGCAGGCGAGCCACCCTTCCCCGGCGTCGTCGTCATTCACGACATCTACGGCTTCAGCGCCGATCTCAAGCGCCACTGCCAGCGCTTCGCCGACGCGGGCTATGTCGCAATCGCCCCGGACCTCTACCAAGGACGCAGTCCAGGCTGCGTGGTGAAGACGCTAAGCTCCATGCGGACAGGTAAAGGCTTCGCCTACGAGGTCATCGACGCGACCCGCAAGGTGCTTGCCGCAAGACAAGACGTCGACGCCAACTGTATTTGCGTCGCAGGCTTCTGCATGGGCGGCGGCTTCGCCCTCCTCGCCGCCGCCAACCAAACCTTCGCCGTCGCCGCTCCCTTCTACGGCGCGGTCCCGTACAAAGCCTCTCGTCTCGACGGCATCTGCCCGACCATCGCGCAGTACGGCGCCCAAGACACCGTCTTCCTTCCACACGCAAAGCGCCTCGCCCGCCACCTCGAAGAGCTGGGCATCGAGCACGAAGTCCACATCTACGAAGGAGCCGGCCACTCCTTCATGAACCAACTCGCCGGCCCCCTAGCCCCCCTGAGCCGCCACACCCCAATCCGAGCCTTCTACGACCCTGAAACCGAAGCAAAAGCCTGGGCAAAGCTGCTCGACTTCTTCGCTCGTCACATCGGGACAGGCTAGCCCCCCGGGGGTGCGTGTCCCCTATTCGCTGAAGAGGTTTTCTACGTCGGCTTTGGTTAGGCCCTTGAGGGGGCTGCCCTCTGTGGAGAGGACGTTGCTGACTAGCTCGCGCTTCTTGGCGGAGAGCTCGAGGATCTTTTCCTCGACGGTGCCCGCGGCGATGAGTTTGTAGACGTTGACGTTTTTGGTCTGTCCGATGCGGTGGGCTCGGTCGGTAGCCTGGTCTTCGACCGCGGGGTTCCACCAGGGGTCGAAGTGGATGACCGTGTCGGCGCCGGTGAGGTTGAGGCCGGTGCCGCCCGCCTTGAGTGAAATCAGGAAGACCGGAGCGCCCGTCTCTTCGTTGAAGCGGTCGACCCGCTCGATGCGGTCCTTGGTGGAGCCGTCGAGGTACTCGTATTCGACGCCGTCGGCGTCGAGGGCCGCGCGAATGTGGTTGAGCATGCCGACGAACTGACTGAACACCAGCACGCGATGACCGCCGTCGATGGCTTCATCGATGATCTCGCGAAGCGCCCCGAGCTTGCCACTGTCGTCGGCGTCGAAATCGGTGTCGGGCAGCTTCATCAGGCGTGGATCGCATGCGACCTGCCGTAAGCGCGTGAGTGCGACGAGAATTTGAATTTGCGCCTTGCTGACGCCCTTCTTCTCAACCTCGCTGAGAACGCTCTTCCGCACCTCGCCCAGAACCTGCTTGTAGAGCTTGGCCTGCGCCTCTGCGAGCGGCACGATCATCTCCTGCTCGATCTTGTCGGGCAGATCTGCGGCGACGTCGCGCTTGAGGCGCCGCATGATGAAGGGCTTGATCGTCGCCCGCAGTCGCTGGGCGGTCTCCATGTCGCCACGGTCGATCGGCCGCGCGATCCGCTCCTCGAAGGTCTTCAGCGTCCCGAGGAGCCCGGGCGACACGAAGTCGAAGATGCTCCACAGCTCGCTGAGGCGATTCTCAATCGGCGTACCCGTCAGCGCGAGCCTTCGCTCGCTGCTCAGCTTCTTCGCCGAACGTGCCGTCTGGCTCATCGGATTCTTGATGTGCTGCGCTTCGTCCAAAATCACGTAGCGAAGGTCGAGCGCCTGAAGCAGCTCCTCGTCGCGGCGAAGCAACGCGTAGCTGGTGATCATCACATCGGCCTTTTCGAGCTCGGGTGCCCGCTGGCTTCGATTCGGACCCTGCCACACCACGGTCTTGAGCCCCGGCGCGAACTTGGCGATCTCCCGCTCCCAGTTGGGCACGACCGAGGTCGGCGCGACCACGAGATTGAGCTTGCGCTTGTGCTTGCTCTTCGCCCAGAGCAACAACGCGATGGCCTGGACCGTCTTACCGAGGCCCATGTCGTCGGCAAGAATGCCGCCACTGTTGAGCTCATGGAGAAAGACGAGCCACGAGAAGCCGTCCTTCTGGTACGGACGAAGATCGGCCTTGAGCGTCCGCGGCTTGGGGATGCTGGGGACTTCGTCGATGTCTTCGATCTTCGCGAAAAGCGACTTGGCCGTTGCCGACACCTTGGCGTTCTCGACCATCTTCAAGAGGTCCTGCACGCGCCCCGCCTGCGAGAGCGGCAGCTTGTCCTTCATGCCCGCGGTCGCGTAAATCTCCGCCATCCGCGTGAGAACGTCGCCCACCTTCTCGGGATCGATCGGCGCGTAGGAACCGTCTTCGAGCCGAACCAGGCGTCGCCCGTGCTCGAGGCAAGCCCGAAGCTCCTCTTCACGCACCGCCGCGCCGCCCGATTCGAACTTCATGTCGAGGTTGAGCCAATCGACCCCACTCGACACGCGCATCTGCGGCGTCACCGATTCCTCCCGGATGGTGACGTCCACCAGATCATCGGGAATGAATCGGTCCCAGTCCTCCGGAAGCTCGCCGATCCCGTTCGTCCAGAACGCGATCGCATCATCGCCAGAGGCCACGAGCTCCTCGCCCGACTCCGACACCTCGAAATTCTGGCTGAGCAGGGCCTGAACGCCCGCCATCTCGGCGCCGACATCACGCCGTACGACGCGCGGCCGTCCCTTGCCACTCTTTGGAGGCAGAAACGCCAATGGCGACGGGAAATCGTCCGGCGGGACGGCGAACTCCTGATCTTCGTAGCGCACGTAGAGCCGAACGCGCGCGTCGATGAGGTCACCGTTCGCCTTGAGCTCGAAACGCGGGCTCTGGTCGACCAGGTCGGCCACCGAGCTCAAGTCCGGCAGATCGGCCCCGAGCAACGCGGCGACACGAGGGATCGACTCGCCGAGCAACTCCGGAAGATCATCGTGCGACTGCACCATCGCTGGCGAGCGGTAGAGCCGCTGAAGCCAAGCCGGCGTCACCAACTCGCTCACCGGGCGGGCCACGCCTTCGGTGGTGTCGATCTGCCAACCGGGGGTGCCCTCGAACCACGCCCCACTCGAAAGAGCGAAACGGCGCTTGTTGCTCTCGAGGTAAAACACGATGCGCACGCGGAGGCTGTCCCCATTCGCCGGATCGAGCTCGATGCGCGGCTTCAGCGCCTCGTTGGCGAAACGCAGCTCCATCGATGCCGGCTCGAGCAGCACACGCCGGTCGCTGAGCATCTCCAGCACTTCGGCGGCGTCTTCGCCACGCAGCTCGGCGGTCGTGGCTTGCCCGCGATTCATGTTCCGGGCGAGGGCTCGAAACAGCGGACGCTCGTCGATCGACACCATGTTGAACGCGACAAGGGCCTCGCTGATCGGGACCGCGCTCCGCGAACCTGCCAACACCGGAGTGACGGTGATCGAAGCCGGACGAACCGTCATGCGGTATTCGAATTCGAGGGGTTTCGGAAGGGCTTCGGCCGGTAGCCAAGCGTCCATCGGCCCTCGCGCCTCGCCCCGCCGCGCCTGAAGCTCACGTGGCGACAAGACGTCGAGTGGGCCACCTTCCCCGGCGCCACGCCGACGACGTCGCGAACGCCGTCTCTTGCCGCCGGCGGAGACCGTCCCAGGAACGTGCACCGGTTCGGACTTCTTTTTCTTTTTGCTCTGCTGCTGCTGCGGACTCTTCGTTCGCGGCGGTCGCACCTCGTCACGCAACGCGACCATGACCGCCGCCACATGCTTGCAGTGCCCCGTCGGGCCACGCCAACCCGGGCACGTGCAGCTCGATTCCCAGGTGTCGCCGTCCTCTTTGTAAGAGATCGTCGTGCGGTACGGCTCATCCGCCGTGCGCACCGAGATCTCCCCACTCGCCGTATCTTCTTCCTCGGCGAGGTTCTCGACCGCTTTGCGCCGCGCATAGAGGCGACCGCGCAAGAATGCATTGCCACCGGTGACGCGTTGAATCGCCCGATCGCTCATGGTAGCCAGCTTTTTCGCGACAGAGGTCGTCGGCTCACGCCAAGTGGGCGCTTTTTCCGCCGGCGCTTCAGGCGCGGCTTCTTCTTCTACCGTTTCTTGGAGAGCAGTGTCGGCCATTGAATGAGGGCTGTGATCAGCCTGAATGGTCTTGGGTTGGAGGCTAACGGGACCTGGACGGGACTACGCGCACTGCGCCTTCCCTTTGCGGCGCTGTTGCTCGTTCTACCGTTCACCCCGGAGTAGGCCGCAACCGCCGCTAGATCCGGAGCATACACACCCTACCGAAGACTGCAACTGCACGACGTCTGTCGGGGAAAAACCGGCTAGTCCGAGCCGCGAACCAGCCTCTCGGGCAATAGGAGTGAAGGCGTCCCGGTCGAAAATACCCACAGCTGGTGGGCCGCGCGGGTGGCGGCGATATGGAGCAGATGCCGGGACTCATCGTCGGTCGGAAACGTCGATCGGTTGCACTCGACGATGACCACGTAGTCGAATTCGAGCCCCTTGACCTGACGCACGTCGGTCACGTCCACCCCCGGACGGAAGGGGAAATCCTGGTCGGCAATGCGGCGAAGATTGGGCACCTCGCCGTGACGGAGGCCCTTGTAATAGATGTCGGCCTGCTCGGGATAGCGGGCAATGACCGCCACCGAGGACAGCGGCTCAGAGCTCACCAAGTTTCGAAGTGCCTCCGACAGGAAGCCCACGACCTCGCCGCTGCCCCCGAACTGGAACAACTCGACGGGCGCTCCGTAACGGGTGGCCGTCCCGGACACCTCATTGCGAAGCGGCCCAAGAACATCGGTGGCGAAGTCGAGGATCTCGTGGGTCGACCGGTAGCTCAACTTGAGCGGCTCGATCTCGATGTGATCGAGATGGAGCTCCTCGAGCACGTGCCGCCAATCCGAGAAGCCGTTGTCGAGGTGGAGCTTCTGCGCGATGTCACCCGCGAGCGTCACGCTTTGTTGCTCGGCCGCCGTGTCGAGTACGACCGCCAGCTCGACCGGACTCATGTCCTGCGCCTCGTCGACAAAAATGTGTTCATAGGCGAGAGCCGCGCGTCTGCCTGACAGCGGGCCGCGGAGTGTTTGAAAGAGCCGCAGCAAGAGCGCGTCATCCTCGCGATCGAGCTCCGCCGGCTCATCCTCTTCAAGGCCGTCGACGCCGACACTGCGGGTGGGCGACTCGTCGTCCTCTTCGATGGCATCTTCGTACGCCGTCAACACGCGGATCGAATGCCGGCTGCACCAGGAATGCGCCCACTCGATTTGCTTGTCGCTCAGCGCATCGGGCGCCCAACGAGCAAACGTATCGACGAGCCGCTGACGGTCCGTCACGAGGTCGGCCCACGCGGTCACGACGTCTTTCGTTCGCGACGACCAGCGTTGGCAGATGCGCCCCACGGCATGCCGGATCCCAATCTCCACTTGCTGGGCGTTGCCGTCGCGATCTTGGAGCCACTGGGAAAGCACATCGAGCCGCACGCCAAGGGGCTCGGCCGCGGTGCCACGCCACGTGCGCGTCACCAGAGCGCCGCCCTCACCCTGCTTGGCTTCTTCGAGGATTTCCTGCTCGATCCGAGCGGTCAGGTCGGCCACGTAGTCATCGATCGCGCGCAGCATCGCGGGATGCTTCTTCATCCGCACTACGTGCGTGGGCGTGTCCTCCACGTATCGCGTAGTCAGTTTCGGAAGGTGACGGCGTCGTTGCTGCTCGGCCCACCGCTGAAAGGTCTGGACCGGCATGTCACTGACGCCCAGGGCAGGCAGGACGCGTGAAATGTATCGGACCAGCGCGTCATTGAAGACGATGACCAGCATCTGATCCGAGCGGAACCGCAGCGGGTCCTGAAATGCGAGGTACGCGAGGCGATGAAGCCCAATCGTGGTTTTGCCGCTACCAGCGCCGCCCTGAATGATCACGAGCCCCGACGTGGGCTGGCTGATCAACTCGAACTGCCGGGGGTCGATGAGCGCCGTGATCTCCGAGAGATGTTTGTCCTCGCGCAGCTCCTCGTCGCCGATCCCGAGCTGGCCGGGCCGATGATGCGACTCGGGACGCATCGCCGCGCCCTGTCCGCCCGAAAGCTTTGTCGACATATCGGCCACTCGCCGCCAAAAGTCGTCGCGTGAGCGCCGGAAGGTGCCCTGCGGCGTGCCAATGCGTCGCAGCTTACCCGTGGTGATCGACAGATTTCGTCGAAGCAGCACTTCACCTTCGACTTCACGGTCGCCGAAGATCTCGTCGTAGTCGTCGCCCTCTTCGTGGCGGTAGTAGACCCGGCTCACCGGCGCGTCCCGCCAATCGACGATGCGCACGCCCGTCTTGGGATCGAGGAACGTGCTGCGGCCGATCAAGATCTCGCGCTTGCGTCCCTCCTCCTCGAGGATCATCCGACCGAAGTACGGCGACGACCGATCGACGGCACCTTCGGTCACCTTCGCTCGACGCTGCGCCACCTGTTGAAGCCGCTCCATCTCTTCGACCAGCGGCGGGATGTCCTCGAGCCGCGCCTCACCGATCTGGTCTCGGAGTGCGATCAGCTCCGCGTCGTAGTCGATGAGCTGCCCTCGGCTGGCCGGACGCCTCGATCGGGCGGTCCGATGCACGCGCGCGAGGACTTTTTCCTCCTGAGCGACGATTTCCTCCATCTCCGCGTCTGCGGGAGGGGCTTCCGCTTGAAGGGGTGGATTGAGCTCAGCCTGCTTCATTTTGTGTGTATCAAGGACGAATCAAGTCCCGTTTAGGCGAATTCGAGGACGAGTAGCACGATTTGCGCGCCTCTCCAAGCACGAACGGAAAGCACAATGCTTTGGCGCAGATGCGTCAGCCAAGCGGTTTGAGCAGGATCTTCGAACGGCGGCTTTGGTCGTAAGCCGAGCGCCGAATTTTGGGCAGATCGTCCAGCTCGCAATTCTCGAAGCCGCGCTCCCGGAACCAGTGCGAAGTCTGCGTCGTCAGGACGAACACGCGGCGCAGACCCTGCGCATCGCATTGCCGTTCGACATACTGCAGAAGCTGATCGCCCCGGCCCGATGTGCGGTAGTCCGGGTGCACGACCAGACAGGCCAACTCGGCGATCGCATCGTCCGGATACGGGTAGAGCGCGGCGCACGCGACAACCATCCCGTCCCGCTCGATGACCGTGAAGCGATCGAAGTCGTTTTCGAGCATCTCTTGGGAGCGGCGCACCAAGATACCCTGCTCTTCGAGCGGCTCGATCAGGGCCAGAATGCCGCCGACGTCACCTTGAGCCGCCGCCCGGACCCCTTCGAATGTTTCGGAGGTTACCATCGTACCCACGCCGTCACGGGTGAAGAGCTCCCGGAGGAGCGCACCGTCGCTTTGGCGCGCGACCAGATGCGCGCGCGGCACTCCGCCCCGGCACGCCTGAATCGCGGCGGCCACATGGCGCTCCGCGTGGTGACCCAGGCCGGGCCCAGAACGAAGCAACTGCTCGGCCTCGTGCGGAGTCAGCTGTGACGGGGGCAGCCCCTCGGCATCGAGCACACCCTCGCCTTCGAGCAAGCCAATCAACTTGTCGGCGCCGAGGGCGATCGCGGTCGCCGCTGCCACATCATGACTGCTGATGTTGAACGCCTCGCCGGTCGCGGAATACCCGATCGGTGTCAGTACGACGATAGCGCCGTCATCGAGCCGCTGCCGGATCGCTTCGGCATCCACGCGTCGCGGCTTGCCGGTGTGCTGATAGTCGACGCCATCTACGACACCGACTGGCTGCGCCATCACGAAGTTGCCCGTCGCTACCCGAAGCCGCGCGCCAGCCATCGGGGAGTTCGGCAAGCCCATCGACAAGAGCGCCTCAAGCTCGACCCGGGTGGCGCCGACTGCCTCTTTCACGCATTGCAGCGCCACATCGTCGGTCACGCGCAGCTCGCCCTCGAACCGGGGCTCCGCTCCCCGCCGGGACAGTGCCTCGTCGATTTGAGGACGCGCGCCGGCCACCAGCACGACCCGCACACCGAGCGAGTGCAATAGCGCTACATCGTAGAGGAGCGTCCGAAAAGCTTTCGACGCCACGGCCTCGCCCCCGAACATGATCACAAACGTCCGCCCACGGTGCGCGTGGATGTACGGCGCGCTCCCTCGGAAGTGTTGGACGAATGGGTCGATTTTGGGGCTCATGAGGACTCGATACAGAAGCGTTGAATCAGACTTGCGTACACGTCGGTGGCACGCTCGATAGCCGCCATGGTGACATATTCGTCAGGCTGGTGCGCAACCGCGATATCGCCCGCACCAAGGACGAGCGTCTGCAGCCCCAATTCGGCGAGAAACGGCGCTTCGGTTCCGAACATCGCAGTCGTGGCTGAACACCCGCACAAGGTCTCCACCACACTGGAAAACTCCGTGTCTGAAGGGCCCCCGAACGCGTCCGCGTGGCCGCCGATCGCACTCACATCAAACGTCCACCGCCCGCGGTCGAGCGCATTGGCCACGACGTCTCGAAGCTCGGCGACCACGGCCGACCGTTCCATCCCCGGCAGCAAGCGGATGTCGAGCGCCAGCTGGCACTCGTCGCAGATACGATTGGGGCTGTCGCCTCCGGTGATGCGTCCAAAATTGAGCGTCGGCGTCGGAACCTCGAAATCGTCATCCCGGTAACGTTCCCCGATCGTGTCGCGCCACGACTGCAACGCCGCAAGCACCAGCTGCTGGCCATCGATGGCGTTCACGCCGAGCGCTGGATGGCTCGCGTGGCCGGCTTTGCCGCCCACCGTGACTTGCACGTAGAAGACGCCTTTGTGCTTTCGAACCGGTTGAAGGCCGGTCGGCTCGCCGATGATCGCGTACCGACCGAGGCGCTCGCCCTTCTCGGCCAGGGCACGCGCGCCGCCCATCGTGCTCTCTTCATCCGCGGTCCCGAGAACCGTAAGCGGGCGCCGGAGCTGGCCGGGCTCGAAGCGCGCGATCGCGTGAAGCGCGGCCGCAAAGAACCCTTTCATATCGGCGGTGCCCAGGCCGTGAAGCCTGCCCTCCCGCTCGGTGAGGACGAACGGATCGTCCGTCCAGCGCTCGGGGTTGTAGGGAACGGTGTCGGTGTGCCCCGACAGCACCAGACCGTCGTCGCCCTCGCCCAGGGTGGCGATCAGGTTCGCCTTGCCCGAATCGGCAGGCAGTGCCTCGATCCGGATCGCAAATCCAAGCTCGGCCGCCCACTCCGCCACGAGGTCGATGACCCCACGGTTCGACTGGTCGAAACGATCGTCCGGCGAGCTCACCGACGGCGTCGCGACCAACCGGCGAACCATCTCGAGGGGGGGCGGCAGCATCTGGTCACCATAGCGCCGAACCGGTCTCGTCAAAATCCGGATTGCGGGAGAGCCGGGAGAGACTAGGTTGAACACATGAGCGACGATTTTGCGACGCGCGCAATCACCATAATCGAAGAGACCCACCGAGGGGAGCGAGCCTGGGACATCTACAGCCGGCTCCTCAAGGACCGTATCGTCTTCCTGGGTACACCGATCGACGACTTTGTCGCCAACGCGGTCATCGCCCAACTGCTTTACCTGGAAAGCGAAGACACGGACAAAGAGATCACGCTCTACATCAACAGCCCCTGGCGGCATGGTCTCCTCCGGTCTCGCGATTTACGACACCATGAGCTACGTGCGCTGCCCCGTGTCGACCGTGTGCCTCGGGCAAGCCGCATCCATGGGAGCGTTCCTCCTGGCGGCCGGCACAAAGGGCCTGCGACGCGCGCTCCCACACAGCCGCGTCATGATTCACCAGCCGCTCGGCGGCTATGAAGGCCAGGCGTCGGACATCGAGATCCACGCCAAAGAGATCCTCAACACCAGGCAACGGCTCAATGAAATCCTGGCGGAACACACCGGTCAAGACGTCGATACGATCCGCCACGACACCGAACGCGACAAGTTCCTGTCAGCCATCGAGGCCAAGGAGTACGGCATCGTCGACCACGTGATCGCGCCGCGCAAGGCACTCGGGGTCGCCCCGGCAGCATGAGCACGCTGGAAGTCTGCCTGGTGCGCCACGGGCAGTCGGTGTCGAACGCCGCCGGCGTCTGGCAAGGTCAGGGAGACTCCCCGCTGAGCGATATCGGGCGGACGCAGGTCGCGAGCCTCAGCCGTGCGCTTCAAAGGCAGCAGTACGACCTCGTCATGAGCTCGGATCTGAGCCGGGCGGCGGACACAGCAAAAGCCTCCGGCGTGGAAGTCGAGCACGATCGTGCTTGGCGTGAAATCCACGTCGGCGCCTGGGAGGGCCTGACCATGGAGCAGGTCGTCGAGCGCTTCCCGGAGCAGATTGAGGCCCTCCAGGCACGGCAGACCTTCGCCATCGGCGGGGGCGAGAGCTGGCCCGAGGTGTTCGCTCGGGCCGACGCCTCGCTCGCCGCCCTTCGCGCTCGATTGCCGGACGGCGGCCGGGCCATCGTGTTCACCCACGGCGGCATCATCGCCGCCCTCGTCTCCGGCCTACTGGGCGCTCGGGACCGTTTCCCCTGGCCGCTCGGCCGGATGCGAAACACCGGCCGGACCACCCTCCGCTTTACCGGCGACCAGGTCGAGCTGGCTGCTCACAACGACGACACCCACATCCCGAGCAAGCTCCGCCAGAACTACGAACCGCGTCCGGACCAAGTCGTCGTCCGCATGACCTCCGTAGCCGGGGATAGTGAGATGGCTAATACAGGCACAGCGGATTTCAACTCTGCAATCAAATCTGCACGGAAAACCGGTGCAGGTGGGGCCGTGTCGGTATCAGGCACGTCACGTCAGATCGCCGACCTCGCCCAAGACACAGTGGGCACTTCATCCAATAAATTCCGGTTCGTGGAGCCCGCGCAGGGAGGGCCTCGAGCGAGCTGCTGATCTCTGAGAACCATCAGATGTTGCTCGACTACGGCCTGCCGATGATGCAGATCTGAAAAATCTGTTGCAAAAATGAAAAGTAAGCTGCCTCACGTCTGTACAGCTAGAATACAGTTGTAATTCATCTGTAAGGGTTAGTCATGGCATGTCTCAGTTGTGATCCACCCCATATATGGACCCATCCCTTCGGGCGATCGGGTGCAATTTAGGGGCTAAACGCGCAGAACTTCAAAATCTTTTCAGATCTGAACGATGGTCACAAAGGGAGAACCGACAACCCTTATGAGATCATTCATGATTCCCGGCGCCGTCAAGTTGGCACGGTAGTAGCATATAGAGAAGTCGACATAAGCACTGCGGTGATGACGTCCCCCCACGTCCCCCGTGGTGCTGTTAGACCGGCGATTTGGCTGGTTTTCCCCCCACTTCATCCAAATCGCCATCTCTCTAACGGCCCGAAAGCCCCCCCTTTCGGGCCGTTACTTTTTAATCCCGTTACTTCACGACCTTCAGGTACGGAGGCCGATCGCCGGGCTTTGGCGGTGTAGACGGTGTGGAGTGAGCATTTTCGTCTAAGGCGGGCAAGACGCGTAGCGATGGCCGCTCCTCGACCACTGGCGGGGGAGGCTCCCTGCCCGCTTCCCGTTCAATTTCCTCGGAAATCTCCTCAGGCATCGACTCGGGCCACACCATCCCTCGGCCGTCGTCGCCGGCCAGGGCGAACACCGCGTCCCAGTGAACCCGGCACGTGAAGGGTGAGCGGTTGAACGACAGGGTGCCGTAAATGCCATCCGCATCAACCTCTAAATCCCTAATAGGTACCGGCATATCGAAGCCAATCTGCAGGACGAGCTGAGGTTCTGAGCGATAGGATTCGGGTACCGCGACCGTGTCGACTCGAGGGTCGAGGTGCACGAACAGACTGCCCTGGGCCAAGAGGTACCGAGCGACGTCGAGCTTGGGCGGCAGCGGCTTTTCTTCGTCAGCCACTCTTCAGCATTAGCGGATTCGGGTGAGGTTTGCCATCGCCCTAGGTCAGAGCCAGCAGCGCAGTCCCCGCGAGCATCAGGCCCATTGCAACGACCTTTCGACCCGTGATCGGCTCTCCGAAGAAGAGCCTCCCGAAGACGACGCTGCCGACCACGCCGAACGCCCTTTTGAGGGTCTCGATGACGGCTACCCAAAGCCACTGAAGGGCGACCATCTGTAGAGCGAGGGCCGCCACGGCAAACGCAATTAACCCCGCGAGCAGTCCCGTGGGTGCAGAAAGGACCTCTCGGAGCTCCCCCTGCTTCCCCCTCGAGAGGATCCAAGAAAGCAGAATCGTGGCGCTCCCTCCGGAAAGAAGGAAGGCATGCGCAGCCGGGTGATGCATGCCCCAAGAGCCCGCTTGTCGAGGGCGGTCGAGAATGCCCAAAGAACCGCCACCGCGATCATGTAGGGCGCGCCCTTCTCGTGGGACACCGAGCGCCACCAGGAATCCGCCAAATCGCTGTTGAGAACGATAGCGCCAAGAACCACCAAGAGGATGCCCGCCCAATGCACGGTGCCGGGCACTTCTCCAAGGAGTGGAATCGCGACGGCTGCACCGAAGACCGGTGTGAGCGAAAGGAAGGGAACCGTCCGACTCAAGGGTGACAACTGCACCGAGCGCATGAAGAACACGTTGGCCAGCGCATTCATCGCCATCGAGGCCGCGGCAGGAGACCAGTACCCCACCCCGGCAACCCAGGTTTGATCGTACGCTGCCCAGGCGCCGAGAAACGGCAACTGCCCGAGCAGCAGAAACACCGCCAGTGCCTCCGGGGAGGCCTTCCCGGCAACCGCCTTGCGAACCACATCGAGCCCTGCCCAACACAGGGCCGCCGCAATCCCACAGCGACCGGTCATAGCGCTTCGACAAGATGACAGTGGCTTGCACGTCGCGGGGCTCATCTTGCCATGGTCCGGGGGGGGACTGGCTGACTTCGTACACGCGAAAGGACACGACGCGGTCGTCTGCGTTGCCCGTGCGCTCGTGGTGGCTGAAGATCCAGTCGCTCAAGGCCTTGTGATACCGGCGGTAACGTTTGATGCGCACGGTGTAGTCGCACCAGTAGTAGTTCTGTCCGAGGTACGGGGGAAGCGTGCGCAGTGAGGGATCGGCGTAGCGGGAGGCAAC
>PVMK01136025.1_pt1 | contig 130849 bp, 120 predicted proteins | sample 1853481 | NCBI WGS metagenome assembly PVMK01 (sample SAMN08533507, study PRJNA380276) | Marine sediment metagenome, whole genome shotgun sequencing project.
CCGGTGTTCTCAGTGACTACCTTGCTGCGGGTTATGGCAGCGAATCGATGCGTTACAGCCTGTTGCTCATTGGTGCTGTACTAGGCCCGTGGGCTGCGTTTCATTATTTCATGGCAGGTAAACATATCGAACACGACCTGTCCCGCGTCGATGAGGTTTAGGATTTGCCCGCGATGCGCGCTCTGCCCTTTATACAGCGCGCATATACCAGTCGAAGTCAGTATCGCTGACGACATTGTGAAAGCGGCGCGATTCGTCGCGCCGATTGAGTGCGTAGGCCTTGCAGTACTCGACACCAAAGTATTCACGCAATACTTTGCTGCGAGAGAACTTGTCGATCGCCACATCCCATCGATTCGGTAGTTTTTGCTTCAGCGTGATCACTTCCCCTTCCTTGACCATTCGGCCCGGGTCGCAGCGGTTCTTCAGGCCATGGTGTACGCCGGCCAGAATCGCCGCCGTGACAAGGTAGGGATTCGCATCCGCACCGGAGGTGCGATGCTCGAAACGCAGGTTCTTCTCATCGGATACGGGAATTCGGATGGCAACATTGCGGTGGTTCGCTCCCCAGTTTGGCTCTACGGGCGCGAACATATCGGGTCGAAGCCGACGGTAGGAATTGGCGTTCGGCGCGAAAATCGCTGTCGCGTCTGCCATTGTCTTCGCGAGTCCGCCGACGGCATGTCGAAGTCGTGCGGAGTAGGGCGGTGATGCCATCTTTTCCTTACCCTGAGAAAAATAATTCTTGCCGTTCGAGTCGAGCAGGCTCATGTGCACATGCATGCCGGATCCCGAGTCTTCTGCAAACGGTTTCGCCATGAAACAGGCGACGAATCCGTGTTGTCTTGCGACAGCTTTGATCGCGCGTTTCAGCAACACAGCATGATCACAGGCCAGAACCGGGTCATCGACGTGGTGCAGGTTGATTTCGAACTGTCCGGCGGCGAATTCCGATGTTGTCGTTTCCGCCGGAACATTCTGGGCAGCGCACACGTCATTCAGGTCGTTGAGAAAATTCTCGATGTCCCAGAGATCATCCGGGTGATAAACCTGCGGGCCCGGCTGAGGGCGGCCGATGCCCGGGACGAGGGAGGTCCTTGGTGTTGGCCTGTCAGTCTTTGCGTCAAGCAAATAGAATTCGAGCTCAACCGCCATGACAATTTTGAGTGTCATCTTTTGCAACGGCTTCAATGCCCATTCGAGAACGGCGCGCGGGTCGGCAAAAAATGGCTCACCGCTTCGCAGATAAAGCCGATACAGGGCCTGCGCAGTCGGTTTCCTGGCCCACGGCACGGGTGCCAGGCTGCCCGCAACGACTTTGGCCAGGAGGTCAGGATCTCCGTCATCGCTACTCCAGGCCATTCCGGGAACCGTGTCGCCCAGTGTATTCAAGAGAACGGTTCCGCCAGGCAGACAGAATCCGTCACGGAAAACCTTCGCAAACTCGCTACCGCGAATACGCTTGCCGCGCAAGACGCCGGACAAGTCAGCGATCAGCAATTCCATGGAATCTGTACCCGGGTAACGCTTCATGAACAAGCGCGGTTCCACCGACATCGTTTCGGCTTTTCGTTTAGCCATTTTCAGTGAAATCCCCTGTTGAGCTTATTGTTTCTTGCAGTCTAGTCGCTGTGCGGCACGCCAGGCCAATGCTGCCTTCGGGCCGTCTGACGCCAGAATGTCCTTGAACGTTCTTGATTCCGGAGTGTCGGTTGTTTCGATTTCGATATCTGTTTCGAGTGCCTCTGCCAGGGCTTGTCTCATGCCGGCAATTTCGACAGTACGTCTGATCGCTTTCTTGGTCAATCGAACTGCCAGAGGATCATTGAGTGACAATTCGCCGGCCAACGAACGTGCTTCTTCCATCAGTGTCGCGGCGGGAACGACTCTGTTGATCAGTCCAATCGCTTGCGCGCGCCCCGCATCGATTCTTGTGCTGCCTTCGAGCAATATTTCATTTGCGTTTTTCAGGCCAACGATCCAGGGAAGAATCATGCATACGATACCGCTGCCGAATCTCACTTCGGGTGCGCCAAAGCGGCAGTCATCGGCAGCAATCGTGATATCGCAGACAGCGGAGATTTCCATCGAACTCCCAAGGCAATAGCCATGTACGGCCGCAATCGTGGGTTTCGGACAATCCCAGAAACGCATGATCAGTTCGAAGTCGCGTTTCAGTTCCTGGCGGATGAAATCGCTTTTGGATACACCCGCCCCGGGGCCGCCCATATCGAGGTCGAAGCCGGACGAAAATGCCCGGCCGTTGCCACAGAGGATGATGACGCGTACTTCGTCGTCTTGTTCCGAGTCGTCCAGCGCCGTGCCCAACCCCTCCAGCATTGCAGCATTAACCGCATTCAGCTTGTCCGGCCTATTCAGGCGGATTTCTGCAACAGGGCCGCGCTTTTCTAATTCGATGAGGGTAGCTGCCATGGCCGAGATGCCCCCGGAGTGAATGTGGAGATTGCGGATAAAGAGATTAGCACAGGGAAATTGGTGTACACATTGGTCCAGTTTGACCTGTTGGTGCCGCGGGTCTTCGTAGAATCATTCGTCGGCAATGCTGTCACCGCGAGATCAGCAAACGCCAAGCAATAAATTGTGACATTCGCGATTGATATTGCTTCGTCGATGGTTTCGAACGGTATGACTGATGCAATAGGGCCGAATATTTCCTTACGCGCAATGCGCATAGAATTGCTGACCTTGGTAAATTTGGGCGGAGCAGGGGGCCGAGACGATGCGTCATATCGACGTGATCCGAGGAATTTTCGACTTAGTAAACACCAGGAGGTGTCACACGACGCCGTTCCGGGTTCCAGAAAGGCTTGTCGACGACTTCCGCCTTTGCCATGACGCGCGTCCAGTGCATCTCGCGCTGGTAGTAAATTTCGACCCAGAGCGTGTCGCCGACCTTGCCGTTTGGTGTCCTGACGGTGCCAATCGCGATGTTGTGTTTACAGATTGGTGACCAGGCTGCCGAAGTCACGAAGCCCACCTGCCTGAACCGTCCATGCTTTTTCGTATGGATATAGGAATGGTTTGCCGGCTTGTTGCCCTCAACGTCCAACTTGACCAGCTGCCAGGTTGAACCGCTGCGTTTTTCCCTCGCGAGCGCACGCCGGCCGTTGAAATTCGGTTTCTTGAAATCGACAAGCCAGCTTAAGCCCAATTCGAAAGGCGAACGCGAGCGCCCGGTGCGAACAGTCGCCAGCGCCGGCAGAAAATCTTCGTACGCCGCGAGATAACCCGCTTCAATTCTTGACTGTTCCAGGGCCGCGGTGCCTATCGCCATGATGCCGTAGTTGCTGCCGGCTTCGAACAACGCATCCCAGAGCGCTTCGGCTTTCGACGGGTCCAGCCAGAGTTCATAGCCGAGGTCGCCCGTATATCCGGTGCGCGAGACCATCAGGTCGGTACCCTCAAAATTGAAATTCATCAAACCGAAAAGCTTCAGGTTTTCGACGCCGTCCAAGCCCAGGTTTTTTAGGACGCTGTATGAAGTCGGGCCCTGCACGGCGAGCGCCGCGATGTCCGCCGTTTCTTCTTTGATATTTACATCGAGGCCGATCGCAGCTGCGGTTAACCATTCCATGTGCCGTTCCTGTGAGCAGAGACGGTACTCGCCCTCCCTGAGGTGAAAAATAGTGCCGTCGTCAATCACTTGTCCCTGGTCGTCGCACCAGACCGCATAGGCAACGCGTCCCGGTTTGATCTTTCGCATGTCGCGGGTGACGAGCCGGTCGAGGTAATCCAGCGAATCCGGGCCCGTGATTCGGTATTTTGTCATCGGCGTCAGGTCGAAGACGGCCGTGCTGTTGCGGATTGCGAAGTACTCGAATTCGGCACTGTAGAACACATCCGCGCTCGAATACCCCTTCCACTCGTGCCATTGATTCAGTCTGTCGAGTTTCGCCTGGCGGGAATAAAAAGGAGACTTCTTTCTGTCTTGTTGGACTTCCTGGATAGTCATGCCGCTTTCTCCCTGCTCAGAATCACTCTGGCAGCGTTACGCCCTGCTGCCCCGCTGATGCCACCGCCCGGATGTGCGCCTGCGCCGCACAGATAAAGCCCGTCGAGCGGCATCGCGTATTGGGCGGCTCCACCGACGGGCCTGACAAACAGGAATTGATCAAGCGTCAGTTCACCGTGATGCCAGTGCCCGCCCGTGATGCGGAATTCTTTTTCGATGTCGACCGGCGTCAACAGCTCCGAGGCCGTGACGCGTTGTGGCAGGTCGGGTGCGTACTCGGCAAGTTTTTCGATCGCCGCTGTCATGAATTCATCACGCGTCGCGTCCGTCCAGCCACCTTTCAATTTGTACGGGGCATACTGAACGATTGCGGACAACACATGTTTGCCGCTTGGGGCGAGCGACGAGTCGCGGAAACTCGGGAACGTGACCTCCAGCACCGGGTTCGATGAGAATTCACCGTATTTGGCCGGGTTAAACGCGCGTTCGACATAGTTCTCGTCCGGCGCGATGACCATGCGCGCGCCGAAATCTTTCTTATCGAGCCCCTCTATCGTTGGCAGGCCGTCAAGTGCAAGATGTAACTTGGCCGCATTGCCGTGCATGCGGATATTGTGCACGCGGCGTGTAAATCCCGTTTCGACATTCCGTGGAGAAACGAGATTCATAATCGTTGATTTCGGATCGGCATTGGATACCACCAGCCAACTGGAAAACGTTGCACCGTTTTCTGTTTCGACGCCGGCAGCGCGCCCGTTTTCAATGATGATCCTTTTGACCGGCATGCCGGTCCTGATCGTCGCACCATTGTCGCGGGCAGCGTGAGCCAGCGCCTCCGTGACGCTGCTCATACCGCCCGCAGGCAAGCTGACCTTGCCGTGATTGCCGCACAGCCGGTACAGGTAGGTCAAAATCGTATTGGGCGATCGGGGGCCAAGATGCGTGCCAAGCACGGCATCCAGACTAATTGCGCCCCTCAGCAGCGGGCTTTCAAATCTTTCTACTAACTCGTCATAAATATTCATGCCGATGAGACGCAGAAATTCCCGCATCTCCGTCTTGCCCAGCAGCCTGACGTCAAGGCCCAGTCGCGCAAGTGTCAAGAGATCTTTAACTGTGCCGTTCGCAAGCCGGGCAGGGGGCCTGTTCATGTAAGTTTGTAACAGATCGGCAAATCGGGTCATACGCTTGTAGAACGCTGTGTAGCTGTCCGTATCGGTATCGCTGACGCCCTCGACCCTGTTGCCGGTGATCCGAACGTGTTGTCCATTCGGTGATAAGGCGATGGTCTCCATGTTCTCTGCTGCATATTCGATCTTCAGCCCCAGATCCTTGCGGACTTTTGGCTGAAGCTGATACAGCAGGTGTGCACAAGCGGAAACAGAATATCCAGTGGCGAACGAACGCGTGATCGCAGCGCCACCGACCTGGTCTTTTGCTTCCAGAACGAGAACGCGTTTGCCGGCTTTAGCAAGCAAAGCCGAACAAACGAGACCGTTATGGCCCGCGCCAATGACTATGGCATCGTAACGTTCAGTCATCTTAGTCATCCCCGAAAGTTTCAGGCACCGTATTCGAGCGTCTAAGATCAAACAGGATCTCACGCGCTGCGTTCGCGCCCGGCGCGGCTATCACACCACCACCCGGGTGTGTGCTCGAGCCGCACATGTAAAGGCCCGCAACCGGCGCACGATATTGTGCGTAGCCTGGAACCGGCCGGTTGAACATCAACTGATCCATCGTTAGCTCGCCATGAAAGATGTTGCCTTCAGTGAGGCCGACTTCGTCTTCGAGTTCTTTCGGTGTTCTTATCTCAACGTGCAAGATCAAATCTTTGAAGTCAGGACTATGTTCGGCAATTTGATCGATGACAGTCTGGCCGAAAGCCTCACGCTCCTCGGGTTTCCACTCGCGACCATTGATTTTGGGCGGACAGTACTGCACAAAGCAGCTCATGAAGTGTTTGCCCGGCGGAGCCATCGTTGGGTCGTTGACGGTCGGTATAACCATGTCGACGTACGGGTCCCTGGACCAGGTGCCTTCTTTCCAGTCGTCATACGCCCGTTCCATGCGCTCCATAGAATCAATGAAGTGCATGTCACCGTGGAGAAGCGGGCTGCCTTTCGGCAGGGCAGGAAAGCTCGGCATGCCGTCCAGTGCGATGTTGAGTTTTCCCGATGAGCCGCGAATCTTGAAATTCTTGACACGATGGTAGAATTCGGCAGGTAGATCATTCTTGTCCATACACTTCAGGAACGTGCGTTTGACGTCCATACCGGATACGACGATACGCGCATCGATTTCTTCGCCGTTGGTCAACGCAACACCTTTGACCTTGCCGCTCTTGACCAGGATTTTCTCGACGCCCGCGTCCCTGCGCAACTCCCCGCCGTAAGCCTGAAAAGCGCCGGCAATCGATTCCGCCACTGCACCCATACCGCCCCGGGCATAACCCCAGGCGCCCATGTTGCCGTCGACCTCGCCCATGTAATGGTGGAGGAGTACGTACGCTGTGCCGGGGGAGTGGATCCCTAATGCCGTGCCGATGATGCCGCTGCCAGACAACGCGGTTTTGATAACGTCTGTTTCAAAGTACTCATCCAGGTATTCGGCAACACTCATGGTCCAGAAGCGAATCGTGTCGTACATTCTTTCCTCGCCCATCTCGAAAAACCTGCTGCCGAGATGAGCGAGGCGCTTGAGGTCTTTGGGCTTGAACGACGTCGGGTCCGCCGGTGTATGCAACAAAAAGTCACGAACGAAACGGCACTGGCGCATCGTGTCGGCAGAGAAGCGCTCGTAAGCGTCAGCGTCGCTCTTGGAGAACCGCGCATATTCCCGGTGATGCACATCGTGGTCCGGGTAGCTGCCGAGGTAGCCACCCTTTTGCATAAATACCGTGCCGCCGCCATATGGCGTTATCTGAAGTCCATGTCGCGACAACTCGAGCGCGCGGAAGATTTCCGGTCGGAGCAGGCTACATACGTAGGAAGCGTTCGAATAGATCCAGTCCTTGTAGAGATTCCGGCTCACGGTTGCGCCGCCGATGTACTCGTTTTTTTCCACACAGAGTACATCGAGGCCAGCCTTAGCCAGGAAGGCGGCATTTGTCAGGCCGTTATGGCCTGCGCCAACAACGATGGCGTCATATTTTTTCATAGCGTCGTGTCACTCGATGGCCGTTGGAGGTGATCCCCACCCGTATTTACCGGGATATTATTCTCACGCAGTCACTATGTGACGGCGTTCTGACGGCAGCTTGTTGAGCGTAATGTCTACTGCCTTTTCAAATTTGTCCAGCGTTTCCTCGAGGCATTTCATATCATGAGCTTCACACATGAACCATGGCTCTCTCGAATCTGGTTCGACCAGAATGCCGAGTTCATGCAACTCGGGTGCGACCGCATCGTAAAATTCGTAATTCGTATTGATCCAGTCGCGATAGTCCTTCGGTGCTTGATTACTGAAGAACAACCCCGTCATTGTCGGATGTCCCACAAAACAGTGTGGAATGTTTCTGGCGCTCAGGATTTGGCCCAGCCCTTCCTGCATCTTGCGGCCGTATTTTTCTATGTTCGCAAGTGCATCTGTTTCATCGAGAATTTCGAGGGTCTTTTTTGCAGCATAGAGTTATACCGAGTGACCTGTGACTTTACCGCCGTTAACGACGCCGTTAACGATTTTCCTCATAATCTCTTCGCGTCCCGCCACCACTGATAACGGGTAACCATTTGCGACCGCTTTGGCAAACGTGCAGAGGTCGGCTGTGCACTCCTTGTAGCTCCTGGACGCCGCCTTTCGCGACACGAAAACCAGTCTTCACTTCGTCGATGATCAGCACAACGTCGTACTTGTCGCACAGCGATCGCACGTCCTGCATGTACTGTTTCGTTGCGGTCAGCCCGCAGCAGTTGCCCATGATAGGCTCGATAAGGAACGCACCAATGTCGTGGCCGTACTTTTTCAGTACGTCCTCGAGCGCGTTTGCATCGTTGAGCGGCACCGTGTGAAAAAGGGGCCTGATGATTTTGGGGACCCCTTCCCCGAAAGGGAGTATCTCGGGTTCGCCGTCTTTACTGTTCCAGTCCTCGACAGCCGCATACCAGAGCACTTCGCTGAACAAGCCGTGGTATCCACCCTCCAGGACGATGTGACCGTCTTTGCCCGAGTAGGCCCGTGCAACACGTAATGCGGCCATGACAGCTTCGGTGCCCGAATTCGAAAATCTTACAAGTTCCGCTGCCGGCACCATCCTGCTGATCTGCTCTGCGACTTCGTATTCAAGTTCTGTCGCCAGGGCGAAAACGCCGCCGATTTCCATGCCACACCTGGCCGCTTCATCGACCCGGGGATCGGCATAGCCCAATATGGCCGGACCGTAGGCCAGCCGGTAGTCAATGTACTCGTTATCGTCAATGTCCCAGAGCCTTGCGCCTTTGCCGCGCTTGACGTAAATGGTCTTGTCCTCACCCCAGTAACGGAAATTCGATGACACGCCCAAGGGTAGTTTGGTGACGGCTTTCTGGAACTGCAGATTGGATTTTTCCAGGCTCCTCATAGGGGCCCCCTACGCCTAATACCTGCACAGGGTCTCACGAGGAGGGGTGTGAAGTCCAGAATAATGAATGAATAGTCATTCATTTTCTGGCAGAATGTGGCATTACTCACAGGGATTGGCCAGAGAGAACGGGACAAAAAATGGCAGTTGCAGCAACGAAGTCGAATCGAACCGCGTCGAAGGAGGCACGCCGCCAGCAATTGATTGAAGCCACTATCAAATCCATATCGAAGCGCGGCATCGGCAGCACCACGTTGAGCGACGTGGCCAAAGAGGCGGGGCTTTCCCAGGGTATCGTCAACCTGCATTTCGAAAGCAAAGACAACCTCTTCAACGAGACGCTTCGCTACCTGGCGGAAGAGTACAAATCCTTATTCGAGAAAACGCTGGAGAAATCAGGTCCGGATGCGGCCGATAAACTGCTCGCATTAATGGCACTCGATCTGAAGCCATCGGTGTGTGACCAGAAAAAAATCGCCGTCTGGTTTGGCTTCTGGGGTGAAGTCAAAGCGATGCCGGCCTATCGCAAGATGTGCAATGAGTATGATCACGGCTATGATCGGGTCATTGAACGCCTTTCTACGGAAATCATTGCGGAAGGCAACTACGACAACATCAATGCAAAAAACATCGCAGAGGTCTTGTCATCCTTGACGAACGGGCTCTGGTTATCCTGCCTGATAAGCCCAAAGAACTGGGACCGTCATGCGGCGCTGGAGTCTGTAAAGGGTTATTTGAAATCAGTATTCCCGAAACATTATTGACTGAGCCCTGCTTACATGCGCGAAAACATCGCAGAGTGTTTCTTTCGCGAGCTTCGGGTCGACCGCGTCCGGGAAGGTACGAGCGAGATTCAGCGGCTGATTATTGCACGGGGCCTGAAAAAGCGGGGGCTTGATGATCTGCAGGCGTTCGAAGATTGCCGAATCCAAGCAATTTCAATTGTTTTCGTGACGTGCAGGTGGTGAAATCGAATACGCATGAATAGGCAGATAAAAACGGAAGGGCCTGCGTTCCATCTTCTGCCAGTCGTGCTCGTAATGGCGCTGACGCTTATAACTGCGCTAGTGCTCGCATCGTGCTCTACGGACCAGGCTGCTGACACGGCGAGCGGCGAAAAGATCGTCAACGTCTATAACTGGGCGGACTATATCGCGCCTGACACCCTGCAAAAATTCGAAGGTGAGTATGGCATCAAAGTCAACTACGATGTCTATGACTCTTCGGAAGTGGTCGACGTCAAACTCCTGGCGGGTGGCAGCGGCTACGACGTCGTCGTCCACAGTAGCCAGTTTGCATCGAGACTTGCGCCGATAGGCATTTTCGAAAAACTGGATTTTTCGCGCCTGGACAACATGCGCCACCTCGATCAGGATCTTATCGAAAAGATCGACGTCTATGTAAAAACCAGGGACTACAGCATACCCTACCACTGGGGCACTACCGGCTATGCCTACAACGAAGAGCTGGTGCGTGAACGTCTGCCCGATCATCCGATGGACAGCGGCGACGTGCTCTTCGATCCGGAAGTCGTTTCGAAACTCGCCGATTGCGGCGTGACTCTGCTCGACGGGCCAACCGACTTGTTTCCAATGGTTCTCGCTTATCTCGGCAGGGACCCGAACGCGATGGACGAGGAGAACCTGGCCGCCGCCGAGGCTCAACTGAAACTCGTGCGCCCATACATCCGCTATTTCAGCAACCAGAAATTGCTCAGCGATATGCCGAACCAGGAAGTCTGCGTGGCAATGAGCTGGTCCGGCGATTACGCTACCGCAGCGGTTCGGGCAAGGGAGGCCGGTCTCGATCTGGACCTGCGTTACACATTGCCGAAGGAAGGGTCTGGCCTATGGATCGATGGCGTGTACATGCCAAAGGATGCGCCGCACAAGAACAATGCTTACCTGTTCCTGAATTTTCTGATGCGTCCTGATATCGCTGCCGACATCGCCAACGAAGTCTGGTACGCGAATTTCAACAAGTCGGCACGCGAATTCATGCGTCCGGAGATCCTCAACAACCCGGCTGTTTATCCGGACGAGGAAACCTGGAAAATCCTGTACCCGATACTGAGCGCCGAGCCGAAGAGGGAACGGCCGCGAACGCGCGCGTTCGCCAGAGTCAAGAGCGGTATTTGATAAAAACGAAACCTGCAAGAAAAACAAAAAATGACAGGAAACACGAACAAGAATACCGATTCAGAACCGTTCATTGAGATAAAGGATCTCAGCAAACATTTCGGCGACTTCGTCGCGGTTGACTCGGTCAATTTGAAGATTGGCCGAGGTGAGTTGTTTTCCATACTCGGTGGATCAGGCTGCGGCAAGACGACACTGCTGCGAATGATGGCGGGATTCGAGACGCCGACGTCCGGACGCATTTTTATCGACGGCGTCGATGTCACGGATCAGGCGCCTTATCACCGGCCCGTCAACATGATGTTTCAGTCATACGCAATTTTTCCGCACATGACGGTGGAGAAAAATGTTGCGTACGGCCTCGAGAAAGACAGGGTTTCCAAAGGCGAGATAAAAACACGCGTGTCGGAAATCCTGGAACTCGTGCAACTTACCCGGTTCTCGAAACGCAAACCAAACCAGCTCTCCGGTGGGGAGGGTCAGCGTGTCGCATTAGCCCGCGCACTCGTAAAACGCCCCAAAGTGCTTTTACTCGACGAGCCTCTCGCGGCGCTGGACAAGAAACTCCGAGAGCAAACGCAGTTCGAATTGATGAATATCCAGGACGAACTGGGGATTACGTTCATCGTCGTTACTCACGATCAGGAAGAAGCGATGATCCTGTCCAGCCGGATCGCGGTCATGGAGAAAGGCAGGTTTGAACAGGTTGGCACGCCCAAGGAAGTCTACGAGTACCCGGGCAACCGCTTTGTCGCCGATTTCATCGGTACGATCAATATGTTCGAAGGCACGGTGGAAAGTGCTGGTGACGGCAGCATTTCGGTGGCGTCGGATGAAGCCGGTGCGCCGCTGACCGGGTTCACCGACAGGACGATGCAAAATGGGGATAAGGTCTGCATCGCCGTTCGTCCCGAGAAGATATTTATCAGTCAGCACGAACCCGAAAACCGGGAAGACACGCGCCTGCCAGGAGTCGTCGAGGACCTTGGCTATTTCGGCAATCTTTCCCTTTACCGCATTCGCCTGGATTCGGGCAAGATCGTACAGGTAAGCGCACAGAACCGGCACCGCTCGGCTGAGCGGTTTCTCGAATGGGATGACCAGGTGTTTATCTCCTGGCCCCCTCGCAGCGCAGTCGTCCTGAAGGAATAGTCGAATGAGCGCCGGGACAGGCAAGGGACAGGAGATGCTTTGGCAACGGTTCACAGTTGCGATTCCCTACATCTGGCTGCTTGTTTTTTTCCTCGCACCGTTCGCGATCATTATGAAAATCAGTACGGCGGACCCGATTATCGGTCAGCCACCGTTCACACCGACGTTCGACGATGCCGGAGCATTCCTGGCCACGGCAGACAATTTCAAGTTCTTGCTGACCGACAAGCTGTACATCATCACGTATCTGAAGTCTGTCTTCATGGCGGCAACGGCGACGATACTCTGCCTGTTGCTGGGATTCCCTATGGCATATGGCATCGCACGTGCCGGTTCGGCAGCACGCAGTATCCTGCTGCTCCTCGTCATACTACCGTTCTGGATTTCGTTTTTGCTGCGCGTTTATGCCTGGATGGGATTGCTCAACAATCACGGCGTCATAAACAATTTCCTGATGTGGCTCGGCATCATCGATCAGCCACTGCAACTCATCTATACGGACTTCGCAATCTACATTGGTCTTGTTTATTCTTACCTGCCTTTCATGATCCTGCCGCTGTACGCAATCCTCGAGCGGATGGATCTCGATCTCGTCGACGCGGCACTGGACCTGGGTGCACGACCTTCGCAGGCCTTCCGGGATGTGACCTGGCCACTCGCGCGCCCGGGCGTCATAGCCGGCTGCCTGCTTGTGTTTATTCCCGCGATGGGCGAATACGTCATTCCGTATCTGCTAGGCGGGCCCGAATCTCTCATGATCGGCCGCGTGCTGTTCGACGAATTCTTCGTCAATCGTGACTGGCCGCTGGCGTCGTCGGTCGCCATCGTACTGTTGATGCTGCTCGTCGTTCCCATCGTGTTTTTGCAACGTAGTCAGGCGAAAGACGCAGAGGGCGTGGCATGAACCGCAAGGCCTCTCGATTCGTCTTGTCGGTACTTGCCTTTGGCTACGCGTTCCTCTACATACCGCTCGCCTCCGTCATCTTTTACTCATTTAACGACTCCCGGCTGGCGACCGTCTGGGGAGGATTTTCGACGCGTTGGTACGGCGAGTTGCTCAGGAACGAACAGGTGCTGGACGCTGCGTTCCTCAGTCTTCGCATTGCGGTGACTACCGCCACGTTCGCGACTGTTTTCGGAACGATGGCTGGACTGGCGTTATCACGATTCGGCCGGTTTCGTGGCCGTACGCTATTCGCAGGAATGATCATCTCACCTCTGGTAATGCCGGAAGTGATTACAGGTCTGTCATTACTCCTTTTGTTTGTCAGTCTTCAGCAACTTATCGGCTGGCCGGCGCAACGGGGATTCACGACCATCACGATCGCACACACGACGTTTGCGATGGCCTACGTCACCGTCATCGTTCAGTCGAGGCTATCGGGAATGAACCAATCGTTCGAAGAAGCGGCAATGGATCTCGGTGGCCGGCCGTTTCGCGTTGTCTTCGATATCACGCTGCCGCTTATCGCGCCGGCGATGATTGCCGGCTGGCTACTTGCCTTTACTTTGTCACTCGATGATCTGGTGATAGCCACTTTCGTGTCCGGCCCCGGCGCCAGCACCCTGCCGATGCTGATTTTCTCCAAGGTCAAGCTGGGTGTGACGCCGGACATCAATGCCCTGGCCACGCTGATCATTCTTTTTGTCAGTATCAGTGTGATCGTTGCCTGGTACGCGATGCGGCGGATGCAACGCCAGACCGAAAAAAACATCCAGGCTAGCCAACCGTGATAGATAAGGGTCGCCCGTCAGGACGGGCTCCTATGATTCTATTGCCAGCTGTTGGAGCCCGTCCTGACGGGCGATTTTCAAATTACATCGCCGGTGCATCTGGTTGCCTTGATGGATGCGCGGCCGCGACGCCGTCCAGTGTTCGGCAGTGATCGTCGATGGAAGTGATCGTCGGGTACGGTGTCAAATCCAGTTCGAAACGCCGGGCATTATACAGCTGCGGTATCAGCCAAACGTCTGCGAGTGTGAGACTGTTTCCAAAAGAAAACTGCCCGTCAGCGGATCGTTCCCGGGCGAGTGTTTCGAACGCCATAAATCCCCGCCCAATCCATTTCCGACACCAGTCGAAGACGGCGTCATCGTCCAGCGAATATGTCGCTTTTGATGTGTTTGAGGACGCTGAGATTTTGCAGCGGGGTGAATGTCGCAACCGACCGTGTGCATCATTTCCCGCACTCTTGCACGGCCCAGCGGGTCCGGGGGCAGAAGAGCGGGCTGCGGATATTGCTCTTCCAGAAATTCCGCGATAGCCGGTGACTGGGCGAGCACGGCCTCATCCCGTATCGAGCACGGGAACCAGGCCCATGGGATTCATTGCCTTGAACTCCTTCACTGCTCTGCTCGCCTTCGGGCAGCTGTACTGTGCGGTAGTCCCAGTCGATTCCCTTGCTATTCAAAATAATTCGTATCCGGTAAGAAGCGCTGCTTCGATAGTAACCCATACAGTTTCATAAGCCGTGATCTCGTTAATGCGCTAGACTTCCGCCACCTTTTTAGCCGAAATAGCATTATTCAACAATTGGAGACTACAAGTATGCGCTTCCTGTCCGTTGCAATGCTGGCCGTTTGGAGCCTGCCGTCGATTGCTCAGCAATCGAATGTTAATGAGAAAATCACGGCCGCAATGGCGGACGATATTAGAACCGAGGCAGAGATCGCCAGAGATAGAAATCGAAAGCCCGTCGAAACGCTTGAATTCTTTCGACTGAAAGATGACATGCGCGTGCTTGAGCTGATGCCGGGTGGTGGCTGGTACACAAAGATACTTGCACCGACTTTGAGAGAGAATGGTGAGTTGTATGTGGCGATCGGTACGGGCCGGGTGCAGGAAAATTTATTGTCGCAGGACGGATTTGATCATGTGAAAGTGCTGGACATCGGCGTCGCGGGGCAACGAACGGGGCCATTCCGCTCGAGCAATATTTCATCGTTTGATTTTGGCGTGAGCAATATCGACCTTGCGGTTACTTTTCGCAACATGCACAACTTTACGGCCGATGGCAGACGCAACATGAATGCGGCAGTTTTCAAATCACTGAGGTCCGGGGGGCTCTTCGGCATTGTCGATCATACGAAACGCCACATGGAGCTCATGACGAACGAAAACAGACGGCGGGCCGATCCGGTACAGATCATCCACGAAGTGCTCGCCGCCGGGTTTGAGTTCGTCGATTTCGCGGACCTCCACTATCGGCCGGATGACGAATTGCGTTATGAAGTGGGCAGAAAAACCGTGACCGGAAATACCGACCGGTTTACGCTGTTGTTTCGCAAGCCCTGAAAACCTTATGTGTCCCAAACCTGTCATTGGTATACCTGCCGACCGGCGCGTACTCGATCCCCATCCCTTTCACATTGTGGGCGAGAAGTACGTGGCGGCGATTCGGGATGGCGCCGATGCGATGCCGTTTCTGATTCCCGCACTGGGCGATAGCCTCGATCTCGACGCTGTTCTCACTCATGTGGATGGCCTGCTGTTGACCGGGAGTCCGTCCGATCTCGAACCACATCACTATGATGGTGCGGCCAGCGAAGCCGGGTCATTGCACGATCCGCACAGGGACGCCACGACCCTGCCGCTGGCCGAGAAAGCGCTGGCCGCCGGCGTGCCGCTTTTTGCGGTCTGTCGTGGCTTTCAGGAACTCAACGTCGTACTCGGCGGCAGCCTGCATCAGCGTGTCCACGAAGTGCCGGGGTATCACCAACACAACGAGAACCCGGAGGACTCATTGGATGTGCAATACGGTCCCTCGCATTCCGTTTCATTGCCCGATGGCAGCTTGCTTCGTGAACTCGCCGGCAGCGAAACGGTCGAGGTCAATTCCTTGCATCGTCAAGGAGTAGCACGACTGGCTGATGGCGTCACTGTCGAGGCCGTTGCCGATGACGGATTGATCGAGGGATTCCGAGTGGATGGTGCGAAAGCATTTGCATTGGGCGTGCAATGGCATCCGGAGTGGCGGGTCAGCAAAGATCCGTTTTCCCTGGCGATATTCAAGGCGTTTGGTGACGCATGCCGGGAATACGCAGCAGGGTCGCAGAACAGGAAAGTCAAGGGTGTGGCGTGAGTGACAAAGAGGCTTTCCAGGCCTGGCTAAAAAAGCGGAAGATTGAAGACGTAGAGACGCTCGTGCCCGACATGGCCGGTGCTGCGCGTGGCAAACTGCTGCCGGCCGACAAATGTGGTTCGGGTGAAATCAAAATGCCGGAAGCTGTTTTCGCGCAAACTATTTCCGGTAACTACATCGATAACGAAGCGAATGTCGAAGACCGGGATATGCTGCTCGTCCCTGACATCACGACTCTGCGTACCGTGCCCTGGCTGAAGGCGCCGACGGCGTCGGTCTTCGTCGATTGTTTCTCGAAGAAGGGGTCGCCCATCGATGTGGCACCGCGTCAGGTGTTGCGGAACGTGTTGGCGCTATACGAGGCGAAGGGTTGGTCACCGGTCGTCGCCCCCGAGGTCGAGTTCTATCTGATCAATCCTCACGCTGATGCCAATGCTGAAATTAGACCCCCTGAAGGCAGGCTGGGTCGCACGGATACATCGCGTCAGCCATACAGCATCGATCAGATGAACGACTTTGATCCGTATATCAACGACGTTTATTCGTTCTGCGAGGAGCAGGGCATCAGAATCGACGCGCTGACGCAGGAAATGGGCCCGGCACAGTTCGAAATCAATTTCCTGCATGGCGATCCGCTGATACTGGCGGACCACGTGTTCCTTTTCAAACGTACCGTTCGCGAGGCCGCCATTCAGCACGAATTGCATGCCACTTTCTTGGCGAAACCGATGGCGGGAGAAGCCGGTAGCGCGCTACATATTCACCAGAGCATCGTGAACAGTGCTGACGGCATCAATATTTTTTCAACCAGGACCGGCAGGCAGAGCAAGCTGTTTTCCTCATACATTGCCGGTCTGCAGAAATACATGCCCGAGGCATTGCTGGTCTTTGCGCCGTACGTCAACTCTTACAGGCGGTTTCTGAATTCATGGGCATCGCCGATCAACCTGGCCTGGGGGATCGATAACCGTACGGTTGGGCTACGCGTACCTGATTCCGGCCCCGAGGCCAGGCGCGTCGAGAACCGGCTCGCGGGATCGGATGTCAATCCCTATCTGGCAATCGCGGCAACGCTCGCCTGCGGTTATCTCGGCATTGAGGACGGACTGAAAGCTGGCGAGCCCGTCGAGGGCAGCGCCTACGACATTCCCTTTTCGCTGCATCCACATATCACTGCGTCGATCGATGCCATGAAGAACAGTGATGCGATGCGAAAAACGCTTGGCGACGAGTTCGTGACCTTGTATTGCTCGCTGAAGGAGAGCGAGTATCGGGAGTTCCAGTCAATTGTCACGCCCTGGGAACGTGAGATTCTGCTGTTGAATGTTTAGGTAAATGGTGGCGGGTCTCGTGGGTCCGTCCCCTACTTCAGATAGTGGTGCGTACAGGATTTGTATCTGGCGCTCGGCTATGATTGCCACCCGATAGCACAGAGTGTAATACACGGGCCGCCACCAGCGGCCCGGTGAGGAGAAAACCATGCCAGTCGTCGAAGAACGGTCACGGTCCGAATGGCAGGACCTCGATCGCGATCACTATCTCCATCCGTTTACGGACCATAAGGATCTGCGCGAAAAGAAAAGCCGCATTATTACGCGGGCGGACGGCGTATATATCTACGATGCCGACGACAACGAGATACTCGACGGCATGTCCGGGCTGTGGTGCGTGAATGTGGGCTATGGTCGCGAAGAACTGATTGAGGCGGCTGAGAAACAACTGCGGCAACTCCCTTACTACAACAGCTTTTTCCAGTGTGCCCATCCGCCATCCATCGAGCTATCGCGATTGCTCAAGGAAATTACTCAGCCGCAGTTCAATAATGTTTTCCTTGCCGGCTCGGGTTCCGAGTCAAACGATACGATCGTGCGCATGGTACGGCGCTACTGGGATCTTCTCGGTGAGCCTGACAAACAGACCATTATCAGTCGTGTCAACGCCTATCACGGGTCGACAATGGCAGGGGCAAGTTTGAGTGGTATGAAGCCGATGCACCGGCAAGGCGGTTTGCCGATTCCCGGGTATCGTCCACATCGATCAACCTTATTGGTTTGGCTCGGATCGCAGCCTCTCACCGGACGAATTCGGACTCGAAACAGCGCGTGCGCTCACGAAAAAAATTGAGGAACTCGGTGTCGATAAAGTCGCGGCGTTTATTGCTGAGCCTGTCCAGGGTGCCGGAGGTGTCATTGTGCCGCCTGACACTTACTGGCCGGAGATTCAGCGGATTTGTGACGAATACGGAATCCTTCTGATCACGGATGAGGTTATTACCGGATTCGGCCGCCTTGGTGAGTGGTTCGGCGCGGACTATTACAAAGTCAAACCCGATCTGATGACGTTTGCCAAGGGCGTGACCTCGGGTTATCTACCTCTGGGCGGTGTGATGGTTGCAGACCGTGTCGCCGATGTGCTGGTTGAAAAAGGCGGCGAGTTTTTTCATGGCTATACCTACTCCGGTCACCCGGCTTCTTGTGCTGTAGCGATCGAGAACATCCGCATAATGCAACGGGAAGGCCTGATCGATCGCGTAAAGAATGATATCGGGCCTTATCTGCAGCAGCGATGGCGGAAGCTGGGCGAGCATCCACTCGTCGGCGAAACACGCATGGTCGGCCTCATGGGTGCGCTCGAACTGGTTGCAAATAAGGAAACGCTTGAGCGTTTTGACGAGGACAAGGGGGTCGGCGCTATGTGTCGCGACTTCCTGGTCAATAATGGACTTGTCATGCGGGCCGTCGGCGATACGATCGTCGTGGCGCCGCCACTCGTACTGACGCACGAACAGGCTGACGAACTTATCGAAAAGGCCTGGAAGTGTCTCGACCTGACTCAGGCAGCGCTGTAGTCCCGGACGGATTGAATAGATGACGCATAAGAAAGACGGTGATCACGCGCTCCTCAGAGACAGCCTCTATGGGACGACCAGCGAACCGACCTATGCAGGCGCTCTCTCGTTCATGCGCCGCAAATACACGCGCGATCTTAAAGGTGTGGACCTGGTTGTGAGCGGCGTGCCGCTGGATACGGCAACGACCAATCGGCCGGGCGCCAGGTTCGGACCGCGTGCGATTCGGGCGGCGTCAACCGTCATGGCCTTCGAAAGGCCATATGCTATGGAATTCGATCCCTTCGACAAACTGGCCGTCGTCGATTACGGCGACTGCTTTTTCGATTTCGGTCGGCCCGAAACCATACCTTCAACGATCGAAGAACACGCGTACCAGATCATCGACGAGGGCCCCGGCCTCCTTTCTCTTGGCGGTGACCACTTCATTGCGTATCCGTTGATCAAAGCGCATGTACGAAAGCACGGCGCGCCTTTGTCATTGCTCCATTTCGATGCGCATAGCGATTCCTGGAATGACGCAGAAGGACGAGTCGATCACGGAACGATGTTCTATCACGCTGTCAAGGAAGGAATTATTGAGCCCAAAGTCATCCATGCAAATCGGCTTACGCACACGCAATGAAGATACGCTGGGATTCAACATTCTCGACGGTCCCTGGGTTCAGGAGCACGGCATAGATGCCGTTGTTCGTGAGACCAGGAAGGTAATAGGCGACAAACCCGTTTATCTGACTTTCGACATCGACTGCCTGGACCCGAGTTGTGCGCCCGGCACGGGTACGCCGGTCTGCGGTGGGCTGACCACGCACCAGGCGATGTCGATTATCCGCGGTCTTATGGGAATCAACCTGGTAGGAATGGATCTTGTCGAAGTGGCGCCGGCTTACGATGTCGGCGAAATTACGGCCCTTGCAGGCGCACATTTGGCAATGGAGATGATTTGCGTCTACGCCAGTCGGCCGGACTAGCTAAAAACTGGGCGGTGTGCAGGCACTGACCAGTAAGCAGTCTTCGCTGCCGGTATTGCGAAAGCGGTGTGGCAGCCGGCTGTTGAAGTGATAGGCGTCGCCGGCCGACAGTGTCCGCACCTGATCGGCCACGGTGATCTCAAGACGGCCCTTCAGGATTATTCCGCCTTCTTCGGCCTCGTGGCTCAACATGGATTGACCGGTATCGGCACGCGGTTGATAGCGTTCATGGAGAATCTGCAGATTGCTTTCGGATAGATTGGTGCCGACCTGGCGGTAGGAGATGGGTCCACTGCCTATCTCTCTGAGTTCGCTTTGAGTAAAGAAATATTTTTCGGGCTGCCGGGTATCCGACGCAAAAAAGTCGGCGAATGACACACCCATCGAATCGAGAATGCGTTTCAGAAGCCCCATCGACGGGTCTGTCCGGCCGTGTTCGATCAGCGAAATCGTGGCATTCGAGACGCCCGAATTACGCGCCAGTTGCCGCTGCGACAAGCGCTGCCGGGTCCGCAATTGCTTCAAGCGAAGGCCAACATTGTCCATACCGCTCACCGGCTGTTAAATCGTTAAATTTATTGAACAATTATGACTCGTGATTTAATAAAATCAAGAGCTTATTCTTTTACGCTTAAATATTGTTAAATATTTCCCCAGGAGTAAGCTGGACGGCTATGCATGCTACAAGTGAACACACCAGCTCCTATTTCGCGGCAACCGCCAATTGGCAAACGGACTATCCGAGGCTGCTGGGGGAGCACCGTTGTGACGTTGCCATCGTGGGTGCGGGTTTTACAGGCGTGTCAACCGCCCTCTATCTTGCCGAATGGGGCTATGACGTTGTCTTGATCGAAGCAAACCGCGTTGGCTGGGGCGCATCGGGCAGAAACGGCGGTCAGCTGATTGACGGATTCGTCAATGTCGACAAGATCGAAAAACGATTCGGTGCTGATGCGGCTGAGATCGCTTACCAAATTGGTGTGGAGTGCCGGGACATCGTGTTGCAGCGAATCGAAAAATATTCCATCGACTGCGATTTGAAGTTCGGTTTCCTGGACCTGGCTTTATTTGAGAAAGACATGGACTATTTTCGTTTGGAGATCGAGCGGAAACAGGAGAAAAATTATCCGCACAAAATGGAGCTTGTTGCCAGAGAAGACATGCACTCGGTGATCGGTTCGGATATTTATATTGGCGGCCTCATCAATCACGGTAACGGACACCTTCATCCGCTCAATCTCTGTATTGGCGAAGCGCGAGCAGCGGAACAGAGCGGAGCAAGGATTTTCGAAAGATCACCTGTTACCAGGATCCATCATGGCGACAATCCTCGCGTAGAAACGAAGGGCGGCGTCGTGCACGCCAGGAAAGTCGTGCTTGCCGGCAATGCATACCTGGGTAAGACCGAGCCAAGACTGTACGGGACGGTTATTCCGTCCGGAAGTTACATCATTGCAACGGAACCACTCACGCCCGAGGTCGCAAAGGAATTGCTGCCGCAGGACATGGCGACCTGCGATCAGCGAGTTGGGCTCGATTATTTTCGATTATCTGCCGACAAGCGACTGCTGTTCGGCGGGCTGTGCAATTACTCGGGCAGGGATCCGAGAGACATTACCGCAACTTTGCGCCCGAGAATGCTCAAAGTGTTTCCACAACTGGAAAGCACAAGCATCGATTACGAATGGGGCGGCAACATAGCGATCAGTATTAACAGGATTCCTCAGTTTGGCCGGATCAAGAACAATACCTATTACGCGCAGGGATATTCTGGCCACGGCCTCGCGCCGACGCATATAGCCGGCCGGATTCTGGCCGATGTCATTGCCGGTGACAGCGAAAGGTTCGATGTATTCGAGCGAGTGCGCCACGTGAAATTGCCGGGCGGCAAGTGGTTCGCGAATCCTGCCCTGGCACTGGGCATGCTCTATTTCAGATTGAAGGAAATAGTTGCAGGAAATATTGGAATAAGAAGCGACAACAAATTTTTCGGAGAAAAGCGATGACAGACAGCACAGCCAGAAAACTGGACTTCGATTTACCCGGATCTTCAAGCCTACTGGATGCCGTTCACGGGCAACAGGTTCTTCAAGAATCACCCTCGCCTGATCGTTCGTGCGGAAGGCGTACATTTCTGGACCCATGATGGAAAAAAAGTCCTCGATTCGATCGCCGGCCTTTGGTGTTGCAATGCGGGCCATTGTCATCCGAAGATCGTGGAGGCTATCCAGAGCCAGGCGGCAACACTCGACTATGCAACAGCGTTTCAGCTCGGGCCATCCCAAAGTTTTCGAACTGGCGAACAAGCTGACCGCTATTGCGCCCGACGGGTTCGACTACGCGTTCTTTGTCAATTCAGGTTCGGAAGCCGTGGATACGGCGCTCAAAATGGCGCTCGCCTATCACCGGATTCGGGGCGACGGGGCACGCACCCGTCTCATCGGCCGGGAGCGCGGCTATCACGGGGTCGGTTTCGGCGGCATCTCAGTCGGTGGCATTTCCCCGAACCGCAAAATGTTTGGCGCCATGCTGCCCGGTGTTGATCATCTGCCACATACCCATAATCTGGAGAAGAACGCCTTTTCGCGCGGGTTGCCCAAGTGGGGCGCGCATCTTGCCGACGAGCTGGAGAACATCGTTGCGCTACACGATGCTTCGACAATTGCAGCAGTGATCGTCGAACCGGTTGCCGGTTCGGCCGGCGTGATCCTGCCGCCTGAGGGGTATTTGCAGCGCCTGCGGGATATCTGCGACAAGCACGGGATCCTTTTGATTTTCGACGAAGTGATCTGCGGCTTCGGCCGCACAGGCGACAACTTTGCTGCCACACGAATGAATGTTTTGCCTGATCTCATTACGACCGCCAAGGGGCTGACCAGTGGTACCGTTCCGATGGGCGCGGTATTGGCGAAAGGCGACCTGTATGACACGTTCATGACAGGACCGGAGGGCGCGATCGAGTTCTTCCACGGCTATACTTATTCGGGGCACCCGCTGGCTGCTGCGGCTGCTTGCGCTACGCTCGATGTCTACCAGGAAGAAGGCCTGTTCGAGAGGGCGCGATCGCTGGAGGGTTATTTTGAAGATGGGCCTGCACAGCCTGACGGGCGAGCCCTATGTCATCGACGTACGCAACTTCGGTTTGATCGGCGCCGTCGAACTTGAGCCAATAGAGGGGCAGCCGACCGCAAGGGCAGTACAGCTATTTGCACATTGCTTCGACAACGGCGTGAGCGTACGGACGACCGGCGACACCGTCGCCTTCTCGCCACCGTTGATCATCGAAAAGAGCCACATCGATCAAATGATCGATGCCGTACGGAAGGCGTTGCACGCCATCTGAAAACAGACAGGAAGACCAGCATGGTCGAAAAAGCGACAGCATTGAAAGCAATCAGGAAGGTTCCTCACTGGATCAACGGGCAGATTCACGAATCTCGCTCGAATCGTTACGGCGAGGTCTTTGATTCGGCAACTGGCGAACAATGCGCCGAAGTCATCATGGCTGACGAAGCAGACGTCGATGCGGCAATTCAGTCGGCGCAGGATGCGTTTTCAGGCTGGTCGCGAACGCCGGTACTGAGGCGTGCCCGCGTCATGTTCCGCTTCAAGGAACTGATCGAGAGAGATCGCAAGGAAATCGCCGCGCTGCTCACGCAGGAACACGGCAAAGTATTGCATGACGCTGATGGGTCGATTCAGCGCGGACTCGAGATTGTCGAGTTCGCCTGCGGAATACCGCATCTGATCAAGGGCGAGTACAGCGACCAGGCCGGCACGGGCGTTGATACCTACTCGATGCGCCAGCCGCTGGGCGTGTGTGCGGGCATTACGCCGTTCAACTTTCCGGCGATGGTGCCGCTGTGGATGTTCCCGATTGCAATTGCATGCGGAAACACATTTATTCTGAAACCGTCAGAGAAAGATCCAGGCTGTTCATTGAAATGGGCCGAGCTGATGCAGGAGGCCGGTCTGCCTCCAGGTGTTCTGAATGTCGTCCAGGGTGACCATGTTGCTGTCAATTCACTGTTAACTGATTCGCGAATTGCTGCCGTCAGCTTCGTCGGCTCGACGGCGGTTGCCGAGCACGTTTATCGAACCGCGGCGGAACATGGCAAGCGCGTTCAGGCGCTGGGTGGCGCGAAGAATCACCTGGTCGTGCTGCCCGACGCCGACATGGAGCAGGTTGCTGACGCATTGGTCGGCGCCGCTTACGGTTCGGCTGGTGAGCGTTGCATGGCGATCGCGACTGTCGTGACGGTCGGTGATTCGGCCGAACCTCTGCTTGAAGAACTGTTACCCAGGATCGACGCGCTCAAAGTCGGCCCGGGTACTGACAACAACAACGACATGGGGCCGCTGATCACCGCGGAGCATCGCGACAAAGTCCGTTCGTATATCGACCTGGGCGAAGAAGAGGGCGCGAAGCTCGTCGTCGATGGCCGTAAGCACGAAATCACGAAATCGTCGGGCTATTTTCTCGGGCCGACACTTTTCGATCACACGACACCCGACATGCGCGTGTACAAGGAAGAAATCTTCGGCCCCGTGCTGACGATGATTCGTGTTGGGACTTTCGACGATGCGATAAAGTTGGTCAACGACCACGAATACGGCAACGGCACGGCTATTTTTACGCGTGACGGTGACGCGGCACGGGAGTTTGCATCCGGGATTCAGGTCGGCATGATCGGTATTAACGTGCCGATACCGGTGCCGCTTGCTTTTCACAGTTTTGGCGGCTGGAAGCGCTCTTTGTTCGGCGATATGTCGATATACGGTATGGAAGGCGTGCGTTTCTATACGCGGCTGAAGACCGTAACCTCGAGGTGGCCTACAGGAATTCGCGCCGGCGCGGATTTTTCTATGCCAACCATGTAATCACCTGCTTGCTGCCGCGCATGCTGGGACACAACGGTGACAAGAAGTGAAGCCAATGGAGAAGCCGCTTCATCGGAGGCGGAATCCGTTCCGCGAAACGCTCGTGTCGGGACACTTCGCAGTGACGGCGGAACTCACGCCGCCGCGCAGCGCAAGCCTGGATTCCCTGACGATAGCTGTGAACGCGCTGAAGCCGGCAGTTACTGCAATCAATCTGACTGACGGTGCCGGCGCAAGAATCCGGATGTCCAGCATGGCCGCCGCCATTCATGTAAAGCAAATGGGCGCGGAACCGATCATGCAGGTTACCTGCAGGGACCGAAACAGGATCGCATTGCAAAGCGATTTGTTGGGCGCTGCTGCATTCGGTATTCGAAACGTGCTCGTTCTGAAAGGTGATGCTGTCGAAGCAGGGGATAATCCCGACGCAAAACCGGTGTTCGATCTGGACTCACAACAACTTATTGCGGCGTTGAAAAACATGTCCGAAAAACCCGCGACTGTAGCAGGCAGCGAATCGATATCTGCGCCTGAGTTTTTTCGAGGGGCTGCCGACACACCGCTCGAGGTAGCAGACGACTGGACGCCCGACAGCCTGCAGGCGAAGCTCGATGCTGGCGCACAGTTTGTTCAGACACAATACTGTTTTGATATGAGCTTGCTTGAGCAGTATATGTCGCGACTGAGCGATCACGGGCTGACCGAAAAACTGTATTTCCTGGTTGGTCTCGGTCCCTTGCGATCGGCAAAGGGAGCATGCTGGATGCGGGACAATCTCTTTGGGACGGTGATGCCGGACGGCGTCATACGACGCATGGAGGCGGCGAGAGACCCGCGCCAGGAAGGTATTTCCATCTGCGCGGAACTATTGCAGCAGGCCAGGGATATCAAGGGCATCGCTGGCGCTCATTTGATGGCGCCGGGGCTGCACCAGGAAATCGTCGAAGCGGTAAAACTGGCAGGAATTATCCCGTAGGGTCCGGAAATAAGGGGACGGACTCCACGCTTGGGGCGCAAATTAAGGTGGAAATCAAAGGCGAATATCAGATCGCGAGCAGCCGCGAGAAGGTTTGGGCTGCACTGATCGATCCGGAAGTGCTCAGAGAATGTATTCCGGGTTGCGAGTCGCTGGAACAAATCAGTGACACGGAATTTGCCGCGAAGATAATAGTGGCAATCGGCCCGGTCCGGGCGACATTCAATACCAGCCTCACGCTGGAAAACGTGCAACCGCCTGAGAGCTATACTTTAGTCGGCAGCGGTAAAGGAGGAGCGGCCGGTTTCGGGCGTGGCAGAGCCGACGTTCGCCTCGACGAAACTGATGGAGTCACGCAGCTCACTTACAGCGCCGATTTCCAAGTCGGCGGCAAACTCGCCCAGGTCGGCTCGCGACTCGTACTGGGCGCTACCCGGAAAATGGCCAAGGAGTTTTTTGGGAATTTTTCTCACAGGCTTGATCCGCATGCGCAACGTATTGAACCGGAAGAGGAAAAAAGCGAGGCCGTCATATCGAAGACCGGACTCGCCATTGCTGCAGCAGTTGTAGTATTACTTGTCTGGTGGTTCCTGTTACGGTAGGAGGCTGTCCCAGGGGCCGGCGAAAAGAGCCTTCGGGCGATTATAATTAACGGCAATAACAACAAATCTGCAAAGGATGCGTTCATGTCCATAACAGTGTCATTCACGCTCAACGGCGAGTCCGTGAGTGCAGAGGTCGATAATCACACGCTACTGGTTGATATGATCCGTGATCAGCTCGGACGTACCGGTACACATGTCGGTTGCGATACCAGTCAGTGCGGCGCCTGTGTTATTCACGTCGACGGGCGGTCTGTTAAGAGCTGCACGATGCTCGCAGTACAGGCCGAAGGCGCTGATGTCGGAACGATCGAAGGTGTGGCGCTAAACGGCAATCTGCATCCCATGCAGGAAGCGTTTCGCGAACACCATGGCCTGCAATGCGGTTTCTGTACGCCGGGCATGATCATGAGCGTCCTCGACCTCGTGCAGCAAAACCCCGATCCCAGCGAGAAGGAAATTCGCGAGTGGCTCGCGGGCAATTTTTGCCGTTGCACGGGTTATCAAAATATCGTCAGGGCCGTGAGAGCCGGCGCCCAGGCGATGCGGTCATAGGAACAAGGGGAGCAGGCATGACAGAAAACGGTATCGGCGCGGCGGTTCGACGCAAAGAGGATCATCGCTTTATCACGGGCCAGGGACAATACACCGACGACATCAATCGTCCCAATCAGTTGTATGCACAGATCATTCGCTCGCCGCTGCCCCATGCCAGGATTCGCGGCATCGAATTCAAGGCGGCGTTGGATATGCCCGGTGTCGTCGCGGTGCTGACTGGCAGGGACATGGCCGATGACGGGGTTGGTGGTCTGCCCTGTGGCTGGGGCATCAATAACAAGGATGGATCCCCGATGACGGAACCGGGTCACCCGCCGCTTGCCGCCGATACGGTTCGTTACGTTGGCGATCAGGTAGCTGTCGTGCTCGCCGACAAACGCAGCATTGCGCGCGATGCCGCCGAACGGGTTGATGTTGATTACGAAGAATTACCTGCCGCTACAAGCCTGTCGGCCGCGAGCGCCGAAGCTGCGCCGGTCGTCTGGGAGGATGCGCCCGATAACGTCTGCTTCGACTGGGAGATCGGTGACGCGGCTGCGACCGACAAGGCGTTCGCGAGTGCAGCACATGTCAGCAGCATCGATATCGTCAATAGCCGCCTGATACCGAACGCGATTGAGCCGCGGGCGGCCATCGGCGAATACGATAGCGGCAGGGACGAATACACCTTGTATACGACGAGCCAGAACCCGCACGTCATTCGCATGTTGATGGGCGCGTTCGTCCTCAATATTCCCGAACACAAGCTTCGTATCATCGCGCCCGATGTCGGTGGTGGTTTCGGTTCCAAGATTTGTCACTATGCCGAGGAGGCGATCGTTACCTGGGCTTCGAAGCGCGTGAACCGCCCGGTGAAGTGGACGGCGGATCGCAGCGAGTCATTCATGAGCGATGCGCATGGCAGGGACCACATATCACATGCCGAACTCGCGCTAAGCAAGGACGGTGACTTCCTGGGACTGAGAGTACAGACGAGAGCGAACCTGGGCGCCTACTTGTCGACATTCGGGCCAGCGGTGCCGACTTATCTTTATGCCACATTGCTGGCGGGCACATATAAAACACCCGCCATTTACTGTGAAGTGAAGGGCATGTTCACTCACTCGGTTCCTGTCGATTCGTATCGCGGAGCCGGGCGCCCGGAGGCCTGCTATTTGCTTGAACGACTCGTGGACAGGGCCGCGAGAGAGACCGGCATCGATCCGATCGAGATCAGGCGCCGAAACTTTATTCCACAGGACGGCTTTCCGTATCAAACTCCGGTGGCACTCGAGTATGACTCGGGTGATTATCACGCGTGCCTGGACAAATGCCTCGAGCTTGCCGATTACAAGGGGTTCAAGAAACGCCGGGCCGAGTCGGCTGAGCGCGGCAAATTAAGAGGCGTCGGTTTATCCACGTATATCGAGGCTTGCGGCATTGCGCCGTCAAATGTTGCCGGCGCACTCGGCGCCCGCGCCGGGCTTTACGAATCCGGAACGATACGCGTAAATCCGACCGGCTCTGTGACGGTCCTGACCGGGTCCCACAGTCACGGGCAGGGACACGAAACCACGTTCGCGCAACTCGTGACCGAGGCGCTTGGCGTAGACTTCGACAGCATCGAGGTTGTCCACGGCGACACCGGCAAGATTCCCTTCGGCATGGGCACATATGGTTCGCGGTCACTTGCCGTTGGTGGTATGGCATTGATGGCAGCGCTGGAAAAAATAAAAACGAAATCCAGGAAAATTGCCGCCCACTTGCTTGAAGCGTCCGAAGACGACGTCGAATTTGTTGATGGGCAGCTGCGGGTTGCCGGCACGGATCGCGCGGTAAGTTTTGGCGATGTCGCCCTTGCAGCCTATGTGCCGCATAACTATCCGCTCGATGTTCTCGAGCCGGGACTGGATGAAACGGCCTTTTATGACCCGAAGAATTTCACGTTCCCGGCCGGCTGCCATATCTGCGAGGTCGAGATAGATCCGGATACCGGCGTCGTCGAGATTGACCGGTTCACGGCTGCCGATGATTTCGGACGAATAATCAATCCAATGATTGTAGAGGGCCAGGTTCACGGTGGTCTGACACAGGGCATCGGCCAGGCGCTCTACGAGCAGTGTGTCTATGACGATGATTCCGGCCAGTTGCTAACCGGTTCATATATGGATTACTGCATGCCGAAGGCCGATAACCTGCCGAATTTCGAAGTGACGACGAACACGACGCTCTGCGCCCACAACGTACTTGGGGTCAAGGGATGCGGCGAGGCCGGGACAATTGGTTCTACGCCCGCCGTTATCAATGCTGTCGTCGACGCGTTGTCGGACCTCGGCGTGAAGGACATGCCGATTCCGGCGACGCCGGAGCGAGTCTGGCAGGCGATCCGTGCGGTGTCCGGCTAGCAACACAGATAACAAGACAGGGATTCACTATGTACGAGTTTCAGTATCACCGGCCGGCTTCGATTGATGAAGCAAAGAAGATCCTTGCTGATAACGACGAAGCAATAATCCTCGCAGGTGGCATGACTATGCTGCCGACGATGAAGTTGCGGCTGGCGCGACCGTCCGACCTGGTCGATTTGAGCGCGATTGGTTCGCTTCGCGGAATCAGGAAAAATGGCAAGGCCATCGAAATTGGTGCAATCACGCCACACGCGGACGTTGCCGGTAGCAGCGTGGTGCAGTCGGAGATACCGGCACTGGCGGATCTTGCCGGTATGATCGGCGATGCCCAGGTCCGAAATCGCGGCACGATCGGAGGATCATTGTCCAACAGCGATCCTGCCGCCGACTACCCGGCCGCCGTTCTTGGCCTGAATGCGGTCATTAAGACAGACATGCGCGAGATTGCGGCTGATGACTTCTTCAAGGACTTGTTCGAGACCGCACTGGAGCCCAACGAGATTATCCAGGCTGTCCGGTTTCCAAAGCCCAAACGTGCCGCGTACGCCAAGTTCCCGAACCCGGCGTCGCGCTATGCTGTCGTCGGCGTGATGGTTGCGGAAACGGCGGATGGTATTCGCGTGGCCGTGACGGGCGCCGGTCCCTGTGCGTTTCGTGCGACCGAGATCGAAGCGGCACTGGTGAAAGACTTTTCCGCGACGGCACTGGACGGGCTGACGATTGACGCTGGCGAATTGAATGGTGATTTGCACGCGAGCCCTGAGTACCGTGCTCATCTTGTAATTGTCATGGCGAAACGGGCGGTTGCTGCAGCGAGTGTCTGAATCCTCGAACAAGAGAGACCTGCCGGGAGACGTTTCAGAAACACGTGCACTCCTGATCAGCGGCGACTACATTGCCGGGCGCGATCTTGCGACCGTTGTTTACCTGGCACTGCACATGGGCCGGCCGATGTTGCTTGAGGGTGAGGCGGGTGTCGGCAAAACAGAAATCGCCAAGGTCCTTGCCGCCACGCTCGATCGCGACCTGATTCGTTTGCAGTGTTTTGAGGGGCTGGACCTGGCGAGCGCGGTGTATGAGTGGAACTATCCCCGGCAGATGGTCGCGATCCGTATTGCCGAGGCCGAAGGCCATACCGGGGACATCGGCAAGAGCCTCTACAGCCGGGAATTTCTGACGGAAAGACCACTACTTAGCGCGCTTGAGGAACATGCCAACGGGCCGCCGGTACTACTGATCGATGAAATCGATCGTGCCGATGAGCCGTTCGAAGCATTTCTGCTGGAACTCCTTTCCGATTTTCAAATCAGTATCCCGGAACTCGGCACGATCAAGGCGAAAGAGCCACCCATCGTCGTGATCACGTCGAACCGGACACGCGAAGTTCATGATGCGTTACGCCGCCGCTGTCTGTACCACTGGGTCGATTACCCAAGCCAGGAAACCGAGTCCCGCATCGTGGCGCTGAAAGCGCCGGATATTGCTGATGACCTGCGTAATCAGCTCGTTGCATTCATACACAAACTCCGCGAGCAGGACCTGTTCAAGCGGCCAGGAGTTGCGGAGGTGATCGACTGGGCGAATGCGTTGACTCAACTCGATGTCGTAACCCTGACGCCCGAGGTGCTGAACGACACCCTGGGGTCATTGCTGAAGTATCAGGACGACATTGCGAAGCTGCGGGGTAGCGAGGCCGCTCGGCTGCTGGCTGAAATTCAAGCCGCCGCATGAGCGAAGGAAATGCAAGCAGAGAGGCTGACTCGGGCCGCCTCGCCGAAAATATCCTGATGTTTTGCAGGACCCTGCGCAATGCCGGTCTGCCAATCGGCCCCGGCCGGGTGCTGGACGCGATGACTGCGGTTCGCTGTGCAGGAATTGATCGCCGTGATGATTTTTACTGGGCCCTGCGCGCGGTGCTGGTAAGTGATCCGGCCCAATTTCGCCTGTTCGATCAGGCTTTTCACGTCTATTTTCGGAATCCTCGTCTGTTGGAGAGGATGATGTCGCTGCTGCTGCCCACGCTTGAAACGGATTCGCTCGGCGGCACCGCGGCAGACGCACCCATTCGCCGCCTGCGCGAGGCCATGTCCGGTACCGGCGGGGTCGAAGAAGAACAAGGTACACAAATCGGAATTGATCAGTCGGGATCCTGGTCTCGCCGCGAAGTGCTGCGGCGCAAGGATTTTGAAGAGATGAGCCTGGAAGAGCAAAGCGAGGCGGATGAGTTATTGCGGGCGGAGATTCTTTCAATGGCGAATGTCGCAACTCGCCGTTTTCGCTTTCACCCTTACGGTAATCGCTATGATTTGCGGCGGTCGATGAGGCTTATTCTCAAGAATAATGGCCAGCTGATCGAGCTTGTCAGGAAGCGTCGACTTAAGGTTCCACGACCACTCATATTGATCTGCGATATCTCGGGATCGATGAGTCGCTATTCGCGAGTGTTTCTGTATTTCGCCCACGTCATGACCGCACGGCAACATAGGGTTCACACATTCGTTTTTGGAACACGGCTCACGAACATCACGCGCAGGCTTGCCGACAAGGACAGAGACAGAGCGCTCGCCGCGGTATCGGCGGACGTGAAAGACTGGGACGGTGGTACCAGGATTGCCGAGTGCCTTGAACGCTTCAATGTAGATTGGAGCCGCAGAGTACTCGCCCAAAGCGGTATCGTCATATTATTGAGCGATGGTCTCGAGCGGGACTCGAAAGCTGACCTCGGGTTTCAAATGCAGAGGCTGCATCGCTCCTGCCGGCAGCTGATATGGTTGAACCCGATGCTCAGGTATTCGGAATTTGAACCCAGGGCAATGGGTATCAGGACGATGTTGCCGCATGTCGATTTATTTTTGCCTGCCCACAATATTGAAAGCCTCGGCCAGCTGAGCCGCTTATTGCAGCAGGATACAGACAGCGGACGAGCGAGCAGGCACCTGGCAGCATATCAGGCAACACAATGACGCCAAAAAACCTCCTGAAGTCTTTTGACGAATGGCGCAAGCAACAACAGGAACTCGTACTCGCGAGTGTCTTTGAAACTGCGGGATCCACTTACAGCAAGACCGGCGCCCGCATGCTCATCAATTCCAATGGTGACTTTCAGGGAATGTTGTCAGGCGGTTGCCTCGAAGGCGATCTCGCAGAGCGGGCGCGAGAGGTGCTTACCTCCGGGACCGCACAGATGGTTACCTATGATCTGGGCCTCAATAATGAAGAGTTATGGGGTCTCGGCATCGGCTGTGACGGGCTGATGAAAATATTCTTGCAACCCCTGCTCGCCGAAAAGAACTACGCGCCGTTTGTGGCGATAGCCAGGGCATATGAAGGAGATCATCCCGAGGTTGCCGCAACGGTGCTCGCGTCTGATCAGGATGGCGTCGAGCCCGGTGCGACGCTGGTTACGGCAGACGATAATGTGGAACTCTTCGGCCTGAGCGACGATGCCGCAAAGGACCTGCTGGGCGAGGCGAAGGCCGCATTAGCCGACAACATATCTTCGACCAGGAAGATTCAGATCGGCGATGCAAATGCAACCGTTCTGTTCGCCCTCATCAAACCACGTCCACGCTTGCTCGTGCTGGGAGCAGGGCCTGATGCCGAACCGGTGACTCGCCTGGCGGCCGAACTGGGATGGCGTATTACCGTGATTGACCACCGACCTGCGTACATCGAGAAAGGCAGTTTTGGTGATGCGGACGAGGTCATTTGCTGTCCGGCGGATGAGTTGGCAGACGTTGTCGATCTGGCGAAGTTCAATACAACGATCGTCATGAGTCATCATCTCGCAAGCGATCGCAGCTATCTGGCCCAGTTGTCCAGGTCAGACATCCCATATATCGGGCTGCTGGGACCGAAGGACCGGCGCAGGCGCCTGCTTGAAGACCTCGGCGCTGATGCCGGGGACCTGGAAGGCCGGTTGCATGGGCCTGCCGGTCTCGATATCGCCGCGGTCGGACCGGCGGCAATCGCGTTATCGATTCTGGCAGAGATGCACGGCGTTCTTGCAGACGCCTAGTTCAGGTTCTTATCCCGTGCCGGATTGTTCGTTGGCACCCAAAGGCAGGAATACATCGATGATCATGTCCGCCAGTTCATCGATCTTGCCCGGCGCGTTGAGGTCGATGCCGCTGGTGCCCTTCAGTTCGTGGCCGAGTGCAACCAGTCCCCCCGCGGCGACACGAATCATGTTGAATAAAATCGCAACATCGCCTTGCGGAGCGATTCCCTGCTCCTGAAGCTCTTTGAGGTTCTTGACGGACACCTCGAACAAAGGGCGCAGATGCTTTTTGATCAGCCATTCGAGCCGGCTGCTCGGGTGACTTGCTTCCTGCACCATCACCTTGTGCATTGCCGGCTGGCTCGCTGCGTAATGCACATATGTGCGTATGAGACTGGCCATTCGTGTGCGGGGGCATTCGTCAATCGACTCCTGTAATGCCCGGGTTATGGATGCGTTGAATTCGGAAAAAATCCGGTCCGCAGCGGCGCGCCAGAGTTCTTCCTTGTTCTTGAAATGGTAGGTAATGAGTGGATGATGAACGCCGGCTCTTACCGCGATATCGCGGGTCGATGTGCCCTTGAAACCGTTCTCGGAGAACGCCTCGATCGCCGCAGCCAACAACTTCTGCTGGGTCTTGAGGCTGCGTTGTTGTTGTTTCCGACGTGGTCTTTCTTCTGTATTTTTTGTTGCCACGCTCACCGTACGGCGTCCACCCGGATACTCCGATAATCCCGTAGGCTATCGGGTTTGCTGCATTTGGTCCAATCCGGAAATTCAGGGATGCCGGAAACGCCCCGGCCGGCGCCGAAACTGACGATTTTCGGGGTCTGGGATGCCTACTGCAGGTTGAACATCACCCGCACAGCCACCCGCCTTTCGACGATTACGCCGTTCTCGACTACAGGCTCGAAGTGCCATTGGCTGACGGCCTTGGTGGCGGAATCGTCGAATACCGAGCCAGGTGTCGACTCGATGATTTCTATGCTATGGACGCTGCCTTCCCGCGAAACGGTGAAGCCCACATCGACCCAGCCGCTGGTGTTTCTGCGTTGGGCAGACCGCGGATACTTGGGTGCGACGTAATTCGTTTGTTTTACCCGGTTGATGGCTACCGGTTCCGTCTGGCTTCCTGCGGATTCCGCGGGGGCCGAAGCCTGAGAAACCTGAGCGTCGGCACTCGGCTCATGCTGCGCCGCTTGCGCTTGAGTTGCCACCGCAGCTGCGGCCACTACCGCTGCCGCCGCTGCAGCCTTTTCTGCGGCAGCTTGTCTTTGCGCCTCGGCTTCACGCTCTGCTGCCAGCTGTCGCTCCAGCTCGGCCTGCCTTGCGGCGGTGGCTTGCCGTTCGGTTTCTGCACGTCGTTCTGCTTCCGCCAGGCGTTCGGCTTCCGCCTGGAGTTCTGCTTCCGCCAGGCGTTCGGCTTCCGCCAGGCGTTCGGCTTCCGCCAGGCGTTCGGTTTCCGCCAGGCGTTCGGTTTCCGCCAAACGTTCGGCTTCTGCCAGGCGTTCGGCTTCCGCCGTTCTCAGAGCGGTTGCCTGGCGTTCTGCTTCCTGCCTTTCAGCGGCGGCTTGCCGTTCGGCTTCTGCACGCCGTTCGGTTTCCGCCAGGCGTTCGGCTTCCGCCGTTCTCAGAGCGGCTGCCTGGCGTTCTGCTTCCTGCCTGGCCCTGGTGTTATCTAACGCTGTCTTGGTGGTAGCGAGATCGCTGTTGATCGGATCCAGCGCTTCGGCATCCCGGAGCAGGCTGCCGGCGAGAGCGAATTGTTGCTTGTCGATTGCTGTTCGTGCCTGCAGGACCAGTTTACTGGCTATGATCGTGATGCCTTGCTGGGCGGCCGGGTTTTGCGGGTCATTGCTGAGGACCAGTTCATAGTAATAGCGTGCGTTGTCATTTGACGGCATGATCAGCATATCGTCATCGAGACGGGCGGTCGCGAGCGCGAGTATTTCATCGACTCGCTGCGCGCTGCGTGCTGTGGACAGTTCCTGTTTCAGGATATTGATTTCTGTCGTGTCGGGGGTGCGCAGGGCTTCCGCGTTACCAATCAGGTCGCTGGCGTCTTCGAAGCGACCGGACCGAATCGCGGCCCGCGCCTGGTCTGTTACATTTCGGAACTGCAGCTGCTGCAACTGCGCGCCCAGGAATACCAGACGGGAGTTGTCGGGATCAGCGAGGCGGACCATTTGCAGGGCCTCGGCCGCATCTTCCATGCGCTGTTCGAGCATCGCCGTCTCGGTCATGCCGAGCGTCTGATCGACGACCTCTTCGAGTTCTGCCGCGACGACTCCGTTGTTCGGCGCCGAAGACATCGCTGCCAGGTAGAGTTCGATAGCGTTCGAGCCGGGCGGACTGAAAATCTGTCCGAAGTCTCGTGCGATCCTTGCTTCCTCAAGCAGGCCCTCAATACCCGATACTGCTGGTGATTCAACCGGTGGCGGAGCAGACGGCCGTATCGGCAAGTCCGATTCGACAATTGTCGGAACTCGCGTTGCTTCCTCGGGCACGGATTCGGGGATTAATGATTCCCAGTTATTGGTCAGCCAGTATCCTCCCCCGATAACGGCCGCCAGGCCGGCGACGATTGCGAGATTCCTGGGCCTTCGCAGTGGGGCAGTCGCGACGGCCAGTAATTTTCCGAAAGCTTTGCCGGAAAACATCAGCACCGTTATTGCGCCTCCGACGATCAAACTGAGTACGCGTAACAGAAATTTTCCGATGGAACTTGCAATGCCGGTCATCGGTTCACTGATGCCGCGGTCTTGCTCAAATGGATCAGACAAGCGATCGGCTGCAGATGCTGCGACGATTGGTGTCGGTGCCGGACGAGGCATTGCCTTGGGCTGCGGTTGCGCCTTCGGTTTCAGTTGCGCCTGCGGCGGCGCCTTTGGCTTCGGTTGCGCCTGCGGCTTCGGTTGCGCCTTCGGCGGCGCCTTGGCCTTCGGTTTCGGTTGCGCCTTGGCCTTCGGTTTTGCTTGCGCCTTGACCTTCGGTTTCGCTTGCGCCTCGGCCTTTGGTTTTGCCTTGGCCTTCGGCTTCGCTGCTGGTGCTGGCTTCGACGGCGCTACTTTGACGGCTGACTTCGGCCTGACCGTGAACGCGGAATCTTCCGCCTCGAGGTGGTGTTTGACTGACGCTTCGATCGCCAGCCGGGCACGCCCCGGCGAAACGGGCTTCAAAAGGAACCGATATACGTGCCTGCGATTGATCAGGTCCATCAGAAGTTCGCCGTCGTCACGACGTCCGGCGACGACAGCAACGAGGCGCGGAACGGCCGCGCGCAGACCCTGAATCAACATTTCAACGTTGGACGCGACCATTGCCGCATCGGTGACGAGAACGCCAATCTTATGCCCCCGAGCAATTTTGTCGGCTTGCTTCGGTGTGTTCGCATGATGGACGTTGTGAAGGCCGCGGGTCGAGTCCTGAATCGTTGCGAGAAACTCGTCGTCCCTCGTAAGGACGAGGACGTCGATCTGGCGTCCGCCAATGTTGGGCACAACCGGCACTCTTCCCGGTTTCAATGCGGGCATTCTGCCGGTGCCATCGCTGATAATCGATGTGCCGTTATCCAACGTTTCCATGACTATGTGTTCGGCAACCGGCTCATCTGGATTCGCTGCCTGATCGTTCGCTGATTCAGATAACGTATCGAGCCTCACGCGACGTGTCGCGTTGTCAATCAGTTCGCATAATTCGGGGGGGCTGATTGCTCCGCGAATGATTTGAAAAACTTCCTGATCTCCGACCAGCGCTTCAAGGCCGTCGTCGCGGTCACTGCCGGCAAGCAAAATGCCGATTGTGTCCGGTGAGCGTTTTCTTGCTTCGCGAAGTGCTTCCAGTCCGCTCATGCCGGGAAGTTCCTGAGCGGAAACGATGACATGAATCGGAGTATCGCTAAGCGTATTTAATGCTTCTGTACCACTGGTAGCGGTGTGAACGGCATATCGATCGCCAAATCCGGCGCTCAACACTTCCAGGGTGCTCTGCTGACTATGTAACAACAGTATTTGAGTTTTGAAATACTCGCGCCCCACTTACGTGCTCCTTGGCGGCTTATGTTCAATTGCGGTGGCAGACCTACGGCCAAAGATTATAGCCGTCACGTGGTTCGGAAATGGCGCCGGAGTCCAACAGGATTCAGAATCTGTGACAGGGCGCACAGTCGTTGTGCAGCCGGCGTCACGTATGGACGGGAGCGCACTGCTGGAGGGCCGGCAATGGGGGGCGCGGGCAAGATCGTTGGCGAGCACAGGGTGAACCAGTGGTCCAGCAAGGCCATATTGATGGGCACGGCGAGTCGCGGAACGGCTCACCGCCAGGGTTGTCTGCTTCGAATTTTTTTAGGTGCTACGGCCCCGGTTGCGGATTTCGTCGGAGAGTTCTGCAACGGCTTCATCGACGGACACGACCTTCTGTTTCTTCGACCCGAGCCGCCGCATAGCGACGGTCTCTTCTTCTACTTCGCGCTGTCCCACGGCCAGCAGCACAGGCACTTTTGCGACGCTGTGTTCGCGAACTTTGTACGAAATCTTCTCGTTTCTGAGGTCCGCGTCCGCTGTGATACCAGCATCACGAAGCCTGGCTACGACATCAAGGGCATACTCATCTGCATCCGAGGTAATCGTTGGTACTTTCGCGTGAATCGGTGCAAGCCAGAGTGGCAAGTTACCGGCGTGATGCTCCAGGAGAATGCCGATAAATCTTTCCAACGAGCCGAATATCGCACGGTGCAACATGACCGGCGTGTGTTTTTGGCCGTCCTCCCCAATGTATGTGGCGCCGAGTCGCGCCGGCATGTTCAGATCGACCTGATGCGTTCCGCATTGCCAGTCGCGGCCGATGGCATCTCGCAAAACGAACTCCAGCTTGGGACCGTAAAAAGCGCCTTCACCGGGATTGTAGGTGTATTCCAGCCCCGATGTTTCGAGCGCCTGTTTCAATGCTGCTTCGGCCTGGTCCCAGACTTCATCGTCGCCAACACGATTGCTTGGCCGGTCCGCAAACTTGATCAATACGTCATCGAAACCGAAATCGCGATAGATGCCGAGTATCAAATCGCATACTGCGATCGTCTCATCCGTAATCTGCTCCGGTGTGCAGAAGATGTGCGCATCGTCCTGCGTAAATGCACGCACCCGCAGCATCCCATGCAATGCGCCTGACGGTTCGTATCGATGGCACTTGCCAAACTCTGCCAAACGATACGGCAAGTCTCGATAGCTCTTGATACCTTGATTGAATATCTGCACATGGCCGGGACAATTCATCGGTTTGATTGCATAACAGCGGCCGTCCTCCATTTCGCTCGTGTACATATGCTCGCCGAAGACTTCCCAGTGACCGGACGCTTCCCAGAGCGAGCGTTCCATGATTTCGGGCGCGTTGACTTCCTGGTAACCGGCTTCGGTCTGACGCCGGCGCATATAGTCGATCAGGTTCAGGAACAGGCGCCAGCCTTTGGGATGCCAGAATACGGCGCCGGGCGCTTCTTCCTGGAAATGAAACAGGTCCATTAGCTTGCCCAAGCGGCGGTGGTCGCGTTTCTCGGCCTCTTCGAGTTGCATCATGTGTTGCCGGAGCTGCTTCTCATTCGCCCAGGCCGTGCCGTAAATCCTTTGCAGCATGGCGTTTCGAGAGTCGCCTCGCCAATAGGCTCCGGATACGCGGGTCAGGTGAAAGGCCTTGCCCAGCTTTCCGGTAGACGGCAAGTGTGGACCGCGACACAGGTCGATAAAGTCACCCTGCCGGTACAGCGTTAGCGTCTCACCCTTCGGGATGTCCTCAATAATTCGGGCTTTGTATTCTTCGCCGATCCCGCGAAAGAACTCGATAGCCTTGTCTCGTTCCCAGACTTCCCGCTGAATTTTCTCGTCGCGGTCGACGATTTCCTTCATCCGCTCTTCAATGACGACGAGGTCTTCGGGTGTGAACGGTTCGTCTCGCGCGAAATCGTAGTAAAAGCCATTCTCGATCGCCGGACCAATAGTTACCTGAGTTTCCGGCCATAGCTCCTTTACAGCCTCGGCCAGCACGTGGGCTGCATCGTGACGCAGAATCTCCAGTCCGTCCGGCGCATCCTTCGTTATGATTTCAACGGACGAATCGTCAGCTATGCTGCGGGTAAGGTCCCAGAGTTCGCCGTCAACCCGAATGGCAACGGCATCACGGGCCAGGCCCTTGCCGATCGCGCCGGCTATCTCTTGTCCCGTCACGTCGTGCTCAAACTTGCGTTCGGAACTGTCGGGTAGCTTTATTGTTGGCATCGTCTGTTCGCTGCTTTAAGTACTTAGTGCTTTGCGTACGGCGCGCTATTGTACGCGAAAGGCCGAGAAAACCCGGCAATTCCCGGAAAAACTTGGTAATAAATCGGTGGAGAGTGGCCGCTTCTCAGCTGGTGTACAATTCCGCTTTCCAAGCAGGTTCGCGCAGAGATGACCAGGGACAATTTATCGATTCGCTTCCCGCCTACTCACCATGATCATGACGATTGTGTTGCGAGAGCGATTGAGACGGCCGAGAGTTTATGCCGCGAACGGGGACTGCGCTTCACCAAGCTACGCCGCCGTGTCCTCGAACTCGTCTGGAACAATCACAAGCCGGTCGGCGCATACGATATTCTGGACAGCCTCAATGAGGATGGCAGGAAGGCGGCGCCACCGACGGTCTATCGGGCACTTGATTTTCTCATCGAGGCGGACCTGGTCCACCGCCTGGATTCGATCAACGCTTTTGTTGGTTGCCCCGTTCCGGGCAGCTCCCACACCGGTCAGTTTCTGATTTGCAGGGAATGCAGATCGGTAGCCGAGCTTGATGACGCTGATATCAATCTTCTGGTCGAGCAAAAAGCTCTGGACCTTGGCTTCTCAGCAATCCACCAGATGCTCGAAATTCAGGGCCTGTGCCAGGACTGCCGCGAATCTTGATAATTAAATAGGGGTCGAACCGCTAAGCTGGTTTAGCGGTTCGACCCCTAACTCTGCTTAGCGGTTCGGCCCCTATTTTTTAGCGTACAATTGCGCCGGTCTGAAACCCGGCAACAGATTTTTCATGAGCGATAACCGGCCCAAAGATTTCATTCGTCAGATCATCAGCGACGACATTGCCAGCGGCAAACATGGCGGTAATGTCGTCACCCGGTTCCCACCAGAGCCGAACGGTTATCTGCACATCGGTCATGCAAAATCGATCTGCCTGAACTTTGGCGTTGCTGGAGAGAACAACGGCAAGACTTTTTTGCGGTTTGACGACACCAATCCCGGCAAGGAAAGTGAGGAGTTTGCGAAAGCAATTGAGAGAGACGTCCATTGGCTCGGCTTTGACTGGGAAGACAGGTTGACCCATGCGTCGGACTACTTCGATCAGTTGTACGAATCAGCGGAACGGCTCATCGCAATGGGTAAAGCCTATGTCGACAGCCTGAACGCCGAAGAAATTCGTGAGTATCGCGGTACGTTGACCGAACCGGGCAAGGACAGTCCCGATCGAAATCGCAGCGTGGAAGATAACATGGATCTTTTTCGCCGTATGCGTGCCGGCGAATTCGAAGACGGTATGCACGTGCTGCGTGCAAAGATAGACATGTGCTCACCGAACATGAATATGCGAGACCCGACACTTTATCGCATACGGCATATTCCTCACCAGCGAACCGGTGACAAGTGGTGTATCTACCCGATGTACGATTTTGCACACGGTTTGTCGGACGCCTTTGAAGGCATAACGCATTCGCTGTGCACCCTTGAATTTGAGGATCATCGGCCGCTGTATGACTGGTTCATCGACCAGATCAATCCACCAAACCGTCCGAATCAGTACGAGTTTTCGCGACTGAATCTTGCCTACACGGTCACGAGCAAACGTAAGCTGGCGAAGCTTGTGGAGGATGAGATCGTAAGCGGTTGGGATGACCCTCGTATGCCGACACTCGCTGGAATGCGTCGACGGGGCTATCCGGCAGCCGCATTACGAGAGTTCTGTCGCAGGATCGGTGTTACGAAGAAGGAAAACCTGATTGAAATGGCGGCGCTGGAAAACTGCATCCGGGAGAACCTCGATCACGCGGCGCCGCGACGAATGGCCGTTATCCGACCGCTGAAAGTCGTTCTTACGAATTATCCCGAGGGCCAGACTGAGGAATTGGCTGCGCTGAATCATCCGAACCGCCCCGAACTCGGCAGCCGTGAATTGCCGTTCGGCCGTGAGATATATATCGAGCAGGACGACTTCATGGAAGAGGCGCCGCGAAAATTTTTCCGTCTCAGACCCGGCGGCGAAGTACGGCTTCGCTATGCCTACATTATTCGTTGCGACGAAGTCATCAAGGACAAATCAGGTAAGGTTGTTGAGTTGCACTGCAGTTACGACCCGGACACGAGGAGTGGTACCGGCAGTAGCGACCGAAAAGTAAAAGGCACTATTCACTGGGTATTCGCAAGCCATGCGCTGTCAGCGGAAGTACGGTTGTACGATCGCCTCTTCACCGTGCCGGACCCGGCAGCATCGGACGATGTCATAGAGTATCTGAATCCCGACTCGCTCGAGACAGTTACGGCACAACTGGAACCCTCGCTGGGCGAAGCCAAAACAGACAGTTTGTTTCAGTTTGAGAGGCTTGGTTATTTCCGGCCGGACGACATTGATTCGACACCGCACAAGCCTGTATTCAATCGCATTGCGACATTACGAGACAGCTGGGCGAAGATCGAAAAACAGGCGTTGCAGCAGCAGGTAAAAGCTTAGCCGGGCTAAGTCATTGCGCCTTCGATCACTGTAATCGGTGCGCCGCGTTCGGAACCCAGGCCCTCTGCTGCGCTGCCCTCGGCGCGAGCGATTTCAAGAACGCCAAAGGAGTTGATGAGCGCCAGGTACTCCCCGGGTTTCGCCTGGCCATACGTTGTCTTGAGCGCAAAATCATGGCCCGCAATATGTGCAACAGGATTGCCGAACGATTCGATAAGGCTGCCATCGATATTGCTGATCAGATTGCCGAACGCGTCGATGGTGATGATGACACCGCTGACCCGTCCCGTTTGCACCTCAGGGTCATCGATCCAGGCCGGTGTCCATTGCGCTGTCATTTCGCCGATATCGGCCGGCCTTATGCGACCCGCAGCCATTTCCGCCGCTACCGGTGCAAAAATGTCGCGACCGTGAAATGTGGGGCTGGGCGCTGACAATCCGAGTGACTGCAGTTTTTCGTAAACGAGTTGATAAACCACATCCGATTTTTCCAGCACTGGCGCCAGCAGACCGTTGTCGGGCGCCATAAACACGTGGCCGTCGTATTCGGCGATGATGATTTCCCTTTCGGTGCCCACGCCCGGATCGACGATGGCAACATGTATGCTGCCGTCGGGGAAATACTGATAAGAACGGGCGATCCAGAAACCGGCCTCAGGTGGCCAATGGGCAGGGATGTCATGGGCGAGATCGATGACCGACGCGTCCGGAAAGCGCGTCAGAATGACACCCTTCATGACGGCAGCGAACGGACCTTTATGACCGAAGTCGGTCGTTATCGTGATGACGCCGGATGGCTGCCAGTCGCTCATGGATACAAATCATACCGCATCGCCTCTCAGGCAGCGCCAGCTAACGCAGCCCTGGGCCGCTTGTGCGCGGCTCACGCAACAAAGATGAGACATTCGGGCCGGCCCACGCCTCAGGACAGTTCAATATACCTGTTGAGGTGAAAGTCAGCATTGCCGAAAAGGAGTTCAATCACCGTAAACCGCTTGAAATAGTGCGCGATGTCCAGTTCCCAGGTTACGCCCATAGCGCCGTGAATTTGCACGGCCTCCTGGGCTACTTTTCGCCCGGTCGTGCCAATCTGATACTTCAGTGCACTAATGGCCTTCCGGGCATCCGGATCGCCGGCCGTATTGACCATTGCCGTCCACAGAAGCAGCGAATTCGTCTGCTCACATGCCATCAGAGTATCGACCATTCGATGCTGGAGTGCCTGAAACGTCCCGATCGGAACACCGAACTGGACGCGGTTCTTGGAGTACTCGACCGTTTTGTCGTGCATGCTTCGCATGATGCCTACCGCTTCAGCGCAGACGGCGAAAGTCGCCTCATCGATAACGGCCTGCAGTGTTGCAAACCCCTGTCCGACCTCTCCCAAAACTGCAGCGGCATCAACGTGCACATCCTTGAGTGTGATGTCTGCCGCGTGATGCGCGTCGACAGTTGCATAACACTTTCGTTCGATGCCCGCGCTGTCAGCCGCAACGGCGAACAAGGTGATGCCGTCCTCATCCGACTGCGAGCCACTGGTACGAGCCGGAATGATAAGAAGATCGTCGTTGGCACCATTCAGAACAAGGTTCTTTTGTCCATTCAGGATGTATTCGTCGCCATCTGCCTTTGCACTTGTAGCGATATCTGCAATTTCAAAGCGACCCTGCGGCTCCGAGAAGGCCAGTGCCGCCTGAATACTTCCATCGATAATGCCGGACAGCCATTGCTCTTTCTGCTCCGCCGATGCGGCTCTCCGTAACACTCCGCCGGCCAGTACGATAGTTGCCAGAAACGGCTCGACGACGAGGCCGCGGCCGAACTGTTCCATCATGAGCATCAGTTCAATCGGACCACCGCCGAGACCACCATCGTCTTCGGCAAACGGCACGGCCGTCCAGCCCAGCTCGGCATAAGTCTGCCAGAGTTCGGGGCTGTAGGCCTTCTCGGATTCGGCAATTTTTTGCCGTTTTTCAAAGTCGTAGTCATTGTCGATGAAACGGGCGATGCTGTCCGCGAGCATCGATTGTTCTTCACTGAGAGAAAAGTCCATAAATTGTCCTGTCGGTGTTTCCCTACAGTCCGAGCACATGCTTGGAAACGACATTCTTTTGAATCTCGTTCGAGCCACCATAAATCGAAGCTTTGCGATTATTGAAATATTTCAGTGATGATTTGGTCTCTGCACCGTGGCCGACTCGTTCAGAATTCGGGAATTCGAGGTCATATTGCTCAGGTACGTAAGGCAGGGCGTAGTAGCCGGCGGCCTCCAGGAGCAGTTCGTCAAGCGTCTGCTGTACCATCGTGCCCTTGATTTTGAGTATTGACGACTCGGGTCCCGGCGCCTTGCCGATGGCGACTGCAGCCAATGTACGGAGCTCGGTGTACTCCAGCGCTTTGAGTTCGATCTCCACCGCCGCTAGTTTTCTGGCGAAATCTGCATTGTCCAGGCACGGTGGGCCACCGTGCGCGGACTGTCCGGCCTGCTCCTTCAGTCGGTTCAGGCGGTACTTCGAGCGTGGGACGGTGGCCATATTGGTGCGTTCGTGCTGCAGTAGTACCTTGCCGTAGGTCCAGCCCTTGCCCTCTTCGCCGACAAGATTTTCAAGCGGCACCTTGACATTCTCGAAATGCACCTCGTTAATTTCCTGCACGCCGTCGATCGTAATAATCGGCTTTACCGAAACGCCGGGCGTCTGCATGTCGATCAGTAAGAAACTGATACCTTCCTGTCGGCGCGCGACATCCGAACTGGTCCGTACCAAACAAAAAATCCAGTCGGCGTACTGGGCAAGTGTTGTCCAGGTCTTGGTTCCATTGACGAGGTAATGGTCTGCCTGTCTTTCGGCTTTGGTTTTCAGTGAGGCAAGGTCGGATCCGGATCCGGGCTCAGAGTAGCCCTGGCACCACCATACGTCACTGGAGAGTATGTCGGGCAAGAACCGCTGTTTCTGCTCATCGTTGCCGAACATATAGATAATCGGGCCAATCATCTTCACGCCGAAGGGCAGGAACTCGGGCGCGTTTGCGGCGCCGATTTCGTTGTCGAAAATGTACTGCTGGATCGGAGTCCAACCGGTTCCGCCATACTCGACCGGCCAGTTGACGGCAGCCCAGCCCTGTTTGTACAGGATTTTCTGCCAGCGGATCATGTCGCCCCTGCTCAGCGGGATGCCGCTGTCTTGTTTCTTGCGGATATCGTCCGGGTATTTTTCCTCCAGAAAGGTCCTGACTTCCTGTTGGAAAGCCAATTCTTCTTCAGAGAAAATTATGTCCATCCGAAATTCCTTCTCATATTGTGTGGCTCGCCGCCGCCACACGGCGCGTACAACACCTCCGCATCACGGGCTCAGGTACCTGTGGAATCGCCTGAATTCAGGTTACCATCAGCGCCACCCGCCGTCGGGGCGAGCAGTATAGCGGCCTATGTTGCGCCGCACAAGAGTGCCGCAAAGAAGCTTAAGTTTTTGAATTGAATAATATATTTGGCTAAGACCACACAATGATTTATACCGCGCTGGCATTTATTGTCGTGGCATTTCTTTATGCCTCGGTCGGTTTTGGGGGAGGTTCGACATACACAGCCATCCTGATCGAGACAGGCATGGCCTACGATCTCGTGCCGCCGGTGTCATTGCTGTGCAACATCGTGGTTGTGACCGGCGGCGTGTTTCACTTCGCGAGGGCCGGACATCTCAATCTCGGTTTTACGTTTCCCCTTGTCGTCACGTCAATACCCGCTGCGTTTTTGGGGGGCTACATTCGGATCGAGGAAGCAGGCTTTTTGATAACGCTGGGAGCCGCACTATTCGTCGCGGGGTTTCTGATGATTCTGGATCGCCGCTGGGGCTCGGTAACCGGTGCCAGCAGGCCGTTCGGCATGTTGCCGCGCCTCGTTCTCGGGGCGCTCCTTGGCGCACTTGCCGGCATTACGGGCATCGGTGGCGGTATCTACCTGGCCCCCACGCTGCACCTCATGCGCCTGGCTGACGCCAAGACGGTTGCGGCGACCTGTTCCTTTTTTATACTCGTCAATTCACTTGCCGGACTGGGCGGGCAGCTGATCAAACTCGGTAGCCAGGCCGAGGTTTTACTTAATACGGCATATCTGGCTCTTCCCCTGGCCGTGCTGATCGGCGGTCAGTTCGGCAGCCGGCTGGGCGCGACATGGCTGCCGGCGGCGCCGATCCGGCGGCTGACCGGGCTCGTCGTACTGGCCGTCTCGCTCAGGCTGTTGTGGCAGGCGTTTTAGCTTAACCAGAGGGCCGGTTTCGGGCAGAATGGCCGGATGGCTGTGCGACATACACAAAGCGACAAAGATCAGGTGGCAGACTTGGGCCCCAGGGACACGATGGGGCGGCCCTTGCGCGACCTCAGGATTTCGGTGCTCGATCGATGCAATTTGCGGTGCCCTTACTGCATGCCGGAAACGCAATACCATTCCGATTACCAGTTTCTCAAGAGACAGGAGCTCCTGAGCCACGAAGAAATTCAGAGAATTGCTTCGATTGCGGTTGGACTCGGCGTCACGAAACTGAGATTGACTGGTGGTGAGCCGCTGCTCGACAAAACGATCCCGGACCTCATCGCCAGGCTGAGCAAGTTACCCAATGTCGACGATTTCGCGCTGACGACGAATGCCATGCTGCTGGCGCCGATTGCGCAAAAGTTGGCGGACGCGGGGTTGCAGAGAATCACGATCAGCCTCGACAGTCTTGACGAGGAGACCTTCAGGCGCATGAGCGGCAATCGCGGTGACGTGACGAAGGTATTGCAGGGCATTGAAGCGGCGGCGCAGGCCGGTCTCACGCCGATCAAGATCAACGTGGTTGTGCAGCGTGGCATGAACGACCACCAGATTCTTGATTTACTCGAACACTTTCGAGGCAGCGGTCATACCGTGCGACTGATCGAGTTTATGGACGTGGGCAACCGCAACGGCTGGCGCCTGGACCAGGTCGTCCCGTCCAGGGAGCTCTACCAGCGAATACAGGAACGCTGGCCACTGCGGGCGATCGACCGGAAATATCCCGGAGAGGTCGCGAACCGTTACAGCTATCTCGACGGTCAGGGAGAAATCGGCTTTATCTCTTCGATCACGGAGCCGTTCTGTGGCGCCTGTAATCGCGCGCGCTTGTCAGCAGACGGCGTCCTCTATACCTGCCTGTTCGCGACCGCAGGCACCAGCCTGCGGGAGCCGCTTCGAAACGGTGCCGACGATGCCGAGCTGGCCGACATACTATCCAGAATCTGGTTGCAGCGTGACGACCGCTACAGCGAGTTGCGCAAACCCGAAGCCGATGAGCAACCGCTGCTGAGCAAAGTCGAAATGTATCGCATGGGCGGGTAGCCGGTATGGGCAAGCTTAGTCACGTTGATCAAGACAACCTGCCGACGATGGTCGACGTCAGCCATAAAGACGCGACCGACAGGCAGGCCCATGCCCGAACGATTGTCGAGTTTCCGGCGGTCGTTGCCGAGCAGTTTGCGGATGGCGACATCCGAACGGCCAAAGGCCCGGTTTTCGTGACGGCGATCGTTGCGGGCGTCATGGCATCGAAAAAAACACACGAACTGATCCCGTTTTGTCACCCGCTCGGTCTCGACAACTGCAAAATAACCATAAAAATGGACGACATGCGCCGCGCCGTCATCGATTGTCATTGCAAGGTTCATCACAAGACCGGCATCGAGATGGAAGCACTGACCGGCGCCACGGTGGCGGCATTGACGATCTATGACATGTGCAAGGCGTTGTCGCACGACATCGTGATCGGCCAGACACGGCTCGTGTCGAAGACGGGCGGCAAAGAGGATTTTCACCTTGACGAAGAATGAGCCTGTTTACGGTTTGGTGCTGGCAGGCGGCCGAAGCAAACGCATGGGCCAGGACAAGGCGCTGCTGCGCGTCGACGGCGAAACGCAACTGAGTCGGGCCGTACATTTGCTCGAACCATTCGGAGATCAAGTCTTCGTTTCGACACGTGTCGACCAGCAGGACGAGCCCGAACGAAGCAAGTTTCGACAGATTGTGGATCGGTACCGGGACCTGGGCCCGCTCGCCGGCATCTTGTCGGCCATGGAAGAACATCCGGACGCGGGCTGGCTGGTGCTTGCCTGCGACTTGCCAAATGTCGAGGAGCTTACAATCCGGTATCTGCTCGATAACAGGTCCTCCGTTCATCCGTTTACCGCTTACAAAAGCAGCTCTGACGGATTGCCGGAGCCGCTCTGCGCCTTTTACACGGCTGGTGCCGCTGCCATCGTCAAAGCGTTCGCCGACGACGGCATCATTTGTCCGAGAAAGATATTGATTGCTTCAGATACTCATCTGCTCGACCAGCCGAATCCCGAGGCGCTGGACAACATCAATACGCCCGAAGATCTGGTCAGAACCGGGATCAAGATAGCGTCATGAGCAAGTCCATCACAGTGCGATACTTTGCGATCTTTCGTGAGCATGCGGGCGTGGACGAGGAAACGGTTGCCATAGAAGCGGATACCGCGGGCGACGTGTTTGAGCAACTAAAGAACCGGCATGGCTCATCGGAACCGCTTGGCCATTGCAAGGTCGCGATAAACGACGAAATGGCGGACTGGAATTCAGCAGTCAACGATGGTGACACCGTCCTGTTGTTTCCACCCGTTGCCGGTGGCTGATGTGATCAGGATTACTGACAAGCCCATCGACCCGAACGTCCTGCGGCGCGAACTTTTCGATCCCGCGGCTGGTGCCTATGCCGGTTTCGAAGGCTGGATCAGAAACGAGAACGAAGGCCATTCGGTTGAGAGACTCGAATACGAAGTATACGAGCCGCTGGCCGTCACCGAGGGTGAGAAAGTGATTGCCGAGGCCAGAGCAAAGTTCGCCGTCCTTCATGCCCATTGCGTGCATCGCACCGGCATGCTCGAAATCGGTGAATGTGCCGTCTGGGTCGGCGTCTCTTCCGCGCACAGGGATGAGGCATTCATTGCCTGCCGTTACATTATCGACCAGGTGAAAGTGCGACTGCCGATCTGGAAAAAAGAGCACTATGCCGACGGCAATTCGGGCTGGGTTAATTGCGAACGCTGCGCCGAACATGCGCATCCTTCCGCAGTGTCTCTGTACGAGCGCCTCGCAAGATCGGCTCGTAGGAGCGGCTTCAGCCGCGATTGCACCGTAAGATCTAGCGCAGGAGCGGCTTGTAGGAGCGGCTTTTTGTACATGGATGTACTTAATTTGCGGAGCGCAGGACGCGCGAGAGCGATTTTGTACATGGATGTACTTAATTTGCGGAGCGCAGGACGCGCGAGAGCAATGAAGACGCGATTCCTTACCTTACGAGCTTAGCAAGATCCCCGGGCGTATCGATATCGACCGCAGCCGCTTCGAACGCGAGACCCCTTACCGGGCACTTCGTATCGGCCAATACCGAGCGAGCCCCCTGATCGCCCTCGAGTTTCATGAGACTGTCAAAACAGTGCGCCGGAAAAACGACCGGCGGACCCTTGACGCCCGAATACTCGCTGATGACGATTTCATTCGGAGCTTCAAGCCATTCGTCAATCAGCGCACGCAAATGTTCCGCGGTTACCAAAGGTTGATCCGCCATCAAGAGCAGCACGGCATCCGCACCGTGCGCTACTGAATTGACGCCACAGGCAATTGAGCTCGCCATACCCGACTTGTAGTTGTCGTTACGCACGAAGAAACCGCGTAGCGGGCCGCAAGCCGCCAACACCCTTTTCCAGTCGCTGCCGACCACGAGGACTGTGCGATCGCCGCAAACATCTTCCGCAAGGCGGACTGTACGACCAACGAGCGTTGCGCCGTCATATTCAGCCAGTTGTTTGGTCGATCCGAAGCGACTGCTTTCACCGGCCGCCAGGACAAGCGCGAATACGGAGTGCTCAGGCATTGGCAGGAATCTCGGCCATGCGGAAGGAGTATAGACACAGCTTGATTCTCTGCAAGCAGGCACGAACAGCAGCATCGTCAGTGATCCATGAATGCTGGCAGGCGCTCCTGCAAATGCGCACGCCGCCTGCCGGCACGAAAACCGCAGCATTTTTCAAAATGCCCACGCCGCAGAATGACAGGCTTTCGTGGCTATCGACCCTCGATTCTGCAAAAAAACGGGCATGCAAAACTTGCCCTGATCCCTGCACCTGTGTATCTCTTGTCTTATTATGGAAGTACTTCAGCAGCGCTCCAGGGCACGAGGATATGTAAATGGCCAAGTTAGGGAAGCCACATTGCACCTGATCAAGTCAATTGAAGATGCGAAAGCGTTGGAAGGTAAGGAGGTAGGTCTCTCCGATTGGGTCAAAATCGATCAGCAGACAATCGACCGGTTCGCCGAGGCGACCGGTGATTTCCAGTGGATTCATGTCGACCCTGAAAGGGCGAAAAAGGAGTTGCCCGACGGCAAGACCATCGCCCACGGGTATTTCACGCTCGCGCTGATACCCGCATCTGACGGGTGACTTTGTCCAGGTCGATAACCTCGCCCGTGCAATAAACTTCGGTTGCAACAAAGTGCGCTTCTATACCCCGGTCCCTGTTGACAGCCGGGTTCGTGCTCGCGCTACCGTCCTGCAGGCCAGACAACGGGCTGGCGCACTTCACCTCCTCAGCGAGATCAAAGTCGAAGTCGATGGGGAGCGCAAGCCGGCCTGCGTCGCCGAGACTCTCGGCATATACATCTTCAACGACTGATTCCCGACACCCGGGCGCACGACGCGCAAGCGAGCTCCCACGCTACGTCCCATTTAACTTTGCGTGGCGGCGTTAGGTTGGGGGTTGCTTCAAGCGTCGTCGGCGAGGAGCGGGCCAGGGATGGCATAGCGACGAGCCGCCGATTTGACCGAGGACAGGACGTCCGAGGGAGAATAAGCGCGAAGCGACCCCAGGCTAACGTCGCCCCTGGTAGAGCGAAACTTTCATCGCTGCTGCAGCCAGCCGGGCAGGAACGTGTAAGGATCGACGTCGATATCCTTGTTATAGGCGACCGAATTTTTTTCCAACAGCTCGGCCAGTTCCCCGTCTTTCTGAGAGTCGAAGAGCTCCGTAGCCCCGCCAATGAATTGGCCGCCGACGAAAACCTGCGGAATCGTTTTGGAGCCGGTGCGCTCTCTGAGTGCGGCGCGTATCTTGCCGCCTTTGTTGTCTTCCTGATACGCGACCGAATCGAGGTCGACCGACCGGTATGGAATTTCATACTTTGCAAACATCTTGCGGAGCGACCAGCAAAACTCACACCATTCGAGCGCAAATAGCACCACCGGCTGGTCGGCGTCGCTGACCGTATCGTTCAGGAACTTCACGGCATCCGCCGGGGCCTCGATTTCAGGTTCCTCTTCTTCCGTCGCTGCTTTGTCGGGTTTGGCCGGTGGCGGTGCATCGAATCTGGCGCCGGGCGTTGATCTGGAGATTTCGAATTCTTCAGCGGTCATGTCAGCTGGAATGTCATCGAACAATGGCGTGGAGAGATATCGCTCACCCGTGTCGGGCAACATGCAGAGCACGGTCGTGCCTTCCTCGGCGCCTTCGCAGACCTGTAATGCGCCGGCCAGGGTCGCGCCCGCGGATATGCCGACAAATATGCCTTCCTCGCTGGCGAGCGCTTTCGACAGTCTCAGTGCATCGTCGCCACTGACCGGTATCACTTTGTCGATGGTTTTCATCGTCACGGCGTCTTCGGTCAGCTTCGGGATAAAGTCCGGGCTCCACCCCTGCATCAGGTGCGGGCGAAACAGCGGATGACTGTCGGCTGGCGTGCCGTCGGCCGTGCGTTCCTGAGGAATGCCGCTGCCGAGTATTTGCGAATTATCGGGCTCGCAAACGATGATCTGGGTGTCCGGGCGTTTCTCTTTGAGCACCCTCGAGACGCCTTTCAAGGTACCGCCGGTGCCGAATCCGGTCACCCAGTAGTCCAGGCGCTCGCCCTCGAAGTCTGCGAGGATTTCCGGGGCGGTGGTATTCGAGTGCGCGTCGGCGTTGGCCTCGTTTTCGAATTGCCGGGTCAGGTACCAGCCATGCTTTTCGGCCAGTTCGACTGCCTTGGCAAGCATGCCACTGCCCTTGAGCTCAGCCGGGGTCAAAACGACTTTGACGCCCAGGAATCGCATCATCTTGCGGCGCTCGATGCTGAAACTCTCGGCCATGGTAACGACCAGCGGATAACCCTTCTGGGCACACACCATTGCGAGGCCGATGCCGGTATTTCCGCTGGTCGCCTCGACAACGGTCTGACCCGGTTTCAATTCGCCGGTTCTCTCCGCATGTTCGATGATGCCAAGTGCCAGGCGGTCCTTGACCGATCCCATCGGATTAAAGGACTCGATTTTCACAAAGAGATTGATGCCCTCGGGGGCCAGTTTGTTCAGTCGCACAATCGGCGTATTGCCTATCGTTTCGAGAATATTTTCGTACTTCGCCGACATCTCAATAATCCTCTTCTTGTCTGCTCATTTGCGGTAGTTTGTGTATCAAGCCTGCGCAATGGAGTCGCTTATGGGAGAGCGTAGCCGGGAAAGTATAGTCGGATGCCAAGCGCAAACAAGAGAAACTGATGTTTGATTAAGTCCTGACGGGCGTACAATGACCAGTCGTCAAAACAAACGCTGACAATATAGACAAGGGAGTTGGGGATGGAGTTTTCAGGAATACTCGGTTTTGTTTATCTGATCATTGTTATCTACGCTGTCTTGCAGATTGCACAGAGTTCAGCGGCTAACGGCAAGAAAGCTATTTGGATCGCTGTCGTGTTGGTTATACCCGTCGCCGGTCCGATCGCCTGGTACTTCCTGGGGCCGGGCGGCAGATAGCCTCACGCTGGAAAGGAGCCATCATGGTGAAAATGCTTATTGTCCTGTTCGGCGTTCTGATTTGTCTGGCAGGCCTGACTATCCTGATACTTCCGGAGAAATTCAAAAACTTCATGAACCGATGGACGGGCCAGCCAAGATTCCTGTTCGCCGTGATCATTCGCGTTGTCCTTGGTGCAATTTTACTGTCCGAGGCAGCGAACCTGAAGTTTCCGCTTGCCATGAAGATCATCGGCGCAATCAGTATTCTTGCCGCAGTCGTTCTGCTGCTCATCGGGCAAGAACGCATGGATCGCTTCATAGACTGGTGGATGAAGCAGTCCGATAACCTGCTTCGCGTCTCGTCAATTCTTGCTATAGCTTTCGGCGCGTTTTTTATCTATGCAGCTTCGTGAGACCGATAAAAAAGTGGCCCGCGCATGAAATCACGGACCACCCGCAGGACTCGTATGCCGTTCTGCACATAAAAAAACGGGCCCCGAAGGGGCCCGTCATTCAATGGCGTTTGTAAAATGATGCGCCGATCAATTGAAACGCTTTGTGAGCGTCAGCCCGTACGTCCTCGGCTCGTTCGGATAGCCGCTGGTCCGGTCAAGTTGGACGGTCGTCGGGAATGCACTCAACAGGTAATCGTCGTCAGTCAGATTGCGGCCCCACAGCATGGCTTCGAAACCGTTGTCCCACTGCAGGCCGATGCTCGCATTGACCGTGCTGACCTCACGCGAGGCAACGCTGGCCGGAACGTTTTCGATAATCTGTATTTCGTCTTCGTAAATGTATTCAGCGCGAACGAAGCCTGATGTGTTGGCACCGATGTCGAAGCTGTAGGTACCCGACGTAACCATACTGAACTCATGCACACCCGGCACCTGCGTTCCACTCAAGTCCGTTGGTCCATCGGGCCCCTCGGCGTTTGTAAATGAATCATACACCGGGTCCATCCAGGTACCGGCAAACGTTAGCGTGAGCGCATCGGCCGGAACCCAGGTCGCGTCTATCTCCACACCGGTCGTTGATTGTTTACCGGCATTTGCCAGGACGAAACCGGCACCTAAAAAGAGATTCGACTGGAAGTCTTTGATTTCCTGATCGAAGACGGCAATATTTATGGTACCTCTGTCGAAGCGGGCCTTGAGGCCGATCTCGTAGACCGTTGCTTCCTCCGGTGCGGCAAATCGTGTACCCGCAACCAGATTGGGCGGACCGAACCGATCGTTGGGACCCGCACCCAGTGCCTCCATGTCGGCTTCAAATGGCCGGGAATCACGCGAGAGATTCCAGGATGTCGCTTTGAAGCCGGTGGCCGCGCCTAAATATATGTTGACGCTGTCCGTAGCATCGAATGCCAGCCGCACGGTCCAGGTCACGTCGTCGTCTTTCGAACTGCCCGATTCCACGGCGTTCGGGAAGGCAAGAAATGGTGGCAGAAACTGCCCCGGTTGTAAGAGAAGGAGTTGATTGCAATTCGGCGCAGTAATCGCCGTGCAGTCGGTCGTACTGATTAGGGCTGCCAGGCCGTCCTCGAACGGATTTGCGTCAATGTTCTCCTGCGTAGGCGGCAATCCTCCCGTGAGTAGTGTAAAAGTCTGTGCGTATGCAGCCTGCACGAAATCGATCGACGAAAACACGTCGGTGCTCGCAATATTAATGAATGCATCCTTTTCATCTTCGGTGTAGTTCGCGCCCAGCGTTAATGTCACGCGATCAGTCATATGCCAGTCAACCGTGCCGAACACCGAAAATGCCTGGTTGTCTTGCCCGGCGACTTCCATAAAACCCGTCCCGGGCGCGTAAAATGTGCCCGGGGGCAGCGTGAAAAGAGCTTCCAGGCCATCAAGCGGAGAGGGATCCAGTCCTGGTATTCCTCCGGTCAGAATTATCGCCGATATATCGCCAAACGCGCGGAAGTCTTCTCCATATAACAAGGTGTTGTCGATTTCGACTTCCTCGTCGAAATAAAACCCACCAATCATCCAGTCAACGGCACCGTCTCCCGACGATGTGAGACGCAGCTCCTGAGTAAATGTGTCAATTTCGGTGTTGGTCAGGACGGGATTGAGCAGATCGGCGCTGGTGAAATCGCTGTCGGCGTTATCGGTGCGACTCATGTCCCTCAAGGCTGTGATCGACGTGAGTGTCACCCTGTCGAAGTCGTAGTCGACCTGCAGCGAAAAGCCGTTGTTTTCGACTTCGTTAATTGCGTCATAGGTGTAATATTGTGAACGTGAGAACGGATCTTCCGTTAGTATCTGCCCGCCAATGAGTCTTATGATCGTGCTGGACGGCCCGTCCTCAATGTTTGCGACACCACAACAAAATTCGTCCAATTCTTCATGGTCGGCGATGAAGCGCAGTTCCAGATTGTCGCTTGGCTGGAACAAAAGTTGTCCACGAATGCCCCAGCGGTCATGCTCATTGAATTCCTCGCCGTTCGTGAGGTTGGTGAAGTAGCCATCGCGCTGATTGATGTTGCCGGACAGACTGAATGCGACGGTATCGGATAAGGGGCCGGTCACGTCGCCTTTGACGGTTATCTGGCTCAGATCGCCGACTGTGACGGAGGCGGACCCACTGTACCCATCGAGGTCCGGTTTTGCCGTGATCACGCTGATGACGCCGGCCGAGGCATTCTTGCCGAAGAGTGTGCTTTGCGGACCGCGCAACACCTCGATGCGCTCGAGGTTCGGCAGATCGGTCAGTGCCGATGCCGAGCGTGATCGGTACACGCCGTCGATGAAGACGCCTACCGAGGGCTCAATGCCGGCGTTATTGGCACCGTTACCAAATCCACGGATCACGAAGTTCGTGTTGCCGGTTGTCTGCAATTGCGTAACGCGAAGAGAAGGTACGAGGGACTGCAGGTCCTTGATGTCCTGTATCTGTGCTCTCTCCAACACTTCCCCGGTGACGACAGATACTGCGATGGGCACTTCCTGCAAGGTCTGTGCACGCTTCGATGCCGTAACGGTAATTTCTTCAATGTATCCCTGCGAAGCGTCGTCTTGCGCAGATGCTTTGGTGGCTGCGAGTCCACCGGCAAGGGCCAGCAGCGTCGTTGCCAGGACCAGATTCATTGCGACTGCGAAAAATCCTGATCGGCGTGTGATTTGTTTCATGATTCCCCCTTTCGGAATCGAAATGACTAAACTGTGGTTTCCGGGTGTATTTTTTGCTCTTGTTCGTTGCCCCGGAGAGTTTGCCTCGGTGGGCTGAAGGATAACACGGAATTCCGGGCCAGCCCCCGCTTCGACTCAGTATAAACCCCTATAGAAACGGCAATTTGCGGCGGTTTTTGAGAGTTGGCGGCTGCTGGTATCCTGTCCTTTTGATTCACAGTCGGCGGCGATTCAACGCGGCCTGTGAGCAGGAGGCAATGTTCTGTTAAATTGCATCTCCTGCTCATGCCGAAATAAAAAGGAAACCAGAAAATGCATGGCCTGATGATGGATACCCAGCTTCTCGTCTCAATGATTCTGCGACACGCGGAGCGCCACCACCCGAATCGCGAAATCGTCTCGGTGACCGCGGACAACCCGTTGCATCGTTACACCTATGCCGACTGCTGCCGCCGCACACGGCAACTGGCGAACGCACTGGACAAGCTGGGACTGCAAGAAGGGGATCGGGTTGCCACGCTTGCCTGGAACGACTACCGACACCTCGAGATGTATTACGCCATTGGCGGGGCGGGCTACGTCTGTCACACGATTAATCCGAGGCTTTTTCCCGAGCAGGTCGTTTTCATCATCAACCACGCCGAGGATAAGTGGATCTTTACGGATCCGATGTTCGTGCCGCTTCTTGAGAAAATTGCCGGGCATACGCCCGGCGTCGAGGGTTACGTCGTCATGACCAACGACGAGAACATGCCCGAGACGACGTTGAAGAATGCTGTCTCCTATGAGTCCCTGATCGGCGCAGAGAGCGATGAATACGAATGGCCCGAACTGGATGAGCGGGCGGCGGTGGCGCTCTGCTACACCTCGGGTACGACAGGCGACCCGAAGGGCGTTCTCTACAGTCATCGCTCGACCATTCTTCATGCATACGCGGGGGTGGCTCCAGATGTCATCAACCTCTCAAACCGGGACTGCGTGTTACCGGTGGTGCCGCTGTTCCATGTCAATGCCTGGGGTCTTCCGTATTCGGCGCTGATGGTAGGCGCCAAAATCGTCTTCCCGGGCCCGAAAATGGGTGATGGAGAAACGCTGTATGGGCTGATCGAGTCGGAAGAGGTCACCTTGGCTTTAGGCGTGCCAACGGTGTGGCTGGCGCTGCTGCAGTATGCGGCGAAGGCCGGTAAACGGTTGAACAAACTGCAGCGTACGATCATCGGCGGTGCGGCGGTGCCGGAATCGATGATTCGGGAGTTTCAGGATGACCACGACGTTGTCGTTCACCAGGGCTGGGGCATGACGGAAACGAGTCCCCTCGGCACGCTGAATTCGCCGAAGGCCGGCATGGAGTCTTTGACCAATGATGAAAGCATCGCGGTTGCGACAAAGGCCGGGCGCGGCCTTTTTGGTTGCGAACTAAGGATCGTCGACGACGACAAAAACGAGCTGCCCTGGGACGGCGTGGCATACGGCGCATTGCAGGTCCGCGGGCCATGGATCTGCAGCGACTACTTCAAGCTTGAAGGTGCTGGCGACTCGCATACGGAGGACGGCTGGTTCGATACTGGCGATGTCGCGACCATCGATCCGGACGGGTATATGGCAATTACCGATCGCACCAAGGACGTGATCAAGTCCGGCGGTGAATGGATTAGCTCCATCGAAATCGAAAACACGGCTATCGGCCATCCAGCGGTGGCCGAAGCCGCGGTGATAGGTGTCGCGCATCCGAAATGGACGGAGCGGCCGCTCCTGATCGTAATCAGGGCCGAGGGTCAGGACCCCAGCAAAGAGGAAATTCTCGCCTGGTTCGACGGCAAGATCGCCAAGTGGTGGCTACCCGACGATGTCGTATTTGTCGATGAGCTTCCGCATACTGCAACCGGTAAGATCAAGAAGGTTGAGCTTCGTAAGCAGTTCGCCGACTATCAGTTACCTGCATAGGTAATCCTCGTTTATTCGTCGATGGCACAATCTATATATTTGTTGATATTTATCTTTGCCATTAACCACTAGAATGCTGTGCTTCGCCGGACATCGGCCGCGAGTCTGTGCTGACGGGCGAAGCTGCGATGCAGACAGAAAATAAAGGTGATTCATGGATGACGCGAAGCGTCTTTTTGGGCTGAAGGCAATCGTTACCGGTGCGGCTAACGGCATCGGCGAGGCAGTGGCCAGAACTTTCGTCAAGCATGGAGCAGGGGTCCTGTCGGTCGATGCACCCGAAACCGGTATCGAAACAAAGTTTTCCTCCGTCCATGGCATATCGGGATTTGCGGCGGACCTGATTAGCCTGGAATCGGCCCGTCAGATTATGGAGGCCGGAGCCCCGAAACTCGGCGGACTCGATATTGTTGTCAATAACTATGTCATCCAGGCGGACACACCGATCAGCGACGATGATGAAAGCACCTTAGGAAGTTTGCTCGACCGCAAAATGACAGTCATGTCGGCCATCTGTGATGCGGCCTTGCCGCTGCTGAAAAAGAGCCCGGCCGGCAGAATAATCAACATAGGTTTCGTCCGTAGCTCCTTTACGCCAGACGGAGAGGGCGCCTATGCGTCGTCACAAAGAACCCTTGCGGAATTTACCGCCTCTCTTGCCGCGAAATGTGGCGAATTTGGAATCACCGCCAACTACATTCAACCGGGTGCGATCATGACGCCTGACAGTCGTGATGTATTTAATGAAGATACGGCGTTGCGCGACTATTGCATCAATCGATCCGCTGCGAAACGCCTGGGTGAGCCGATCGACATCGCCAAGGCCGTGTTATTTCTCGCGACTGGCGACTCCGTGTTTGTCAGCGGGACGGGCATAGTCGTTGACGGCGGCGCGGCAAATGCATCCGGTACTTGAGGACCTGATCGAGCTTCTGCAGCTCGAGCGCATCGAGGACAATATCTTCCGTGGCGAAAGCCGCGACGTCGGCGGTGCGCAGGTATTCGGCGGACAAGTACTGGGCCAGGCGCTGTCCGCTGCACATCACACCGTTGAGGGCAGGGTGGCGCATTCGCTGCACGCCTATTTTCTCAGGCGCGGAGACATGTCCGCACCGATCATTTACGAAGTAGACCGCGCACGTGACGGCGGCAGCTTCTCGGTACGGCGTGTCGTTGCAATTCAGCACGGCCGGCCCATTTTCAATCTGGCCGCGTCTTTCCAGAGCCCGGAAAAGGGAGTGGAGCATCATGCAGAGATGCCCGACGTGCCGGGTCCGGACGGCTTGCAGGATGTAACCGAAATTGCGCCGGAAATGCTGGCCAGGGTTCCGGAGAAGATGCGGCGATTTTTGACGGACAAGCGTCCGTTCGAGATCCGCCCCGTCAGACCAATCAATTTCGAAAAGCCCGAACGTCTCCCGCCTGAGAAACAGGTCTGGATCAAGACGGTCGACGATCTGTCCGACGATTACAGTTTGCATCAGAACGTGCTTGCCTACGTATCCGATTACGAGTTACTCGGAACCAGTACACTGCCGCACGGTTTGCCGTTCGGTCGGGGCATGGTGCAAATGGCCAGCCTTGATCATGCACTGTGGTTCCATCGCGATGTCCGCGTCGACGACTGGCTCCTTTATTCCTTCGACAGCCCCAGCGCCTCCGGCGCACGGGGCTTTGCACGGGGTCAGTTCTTTACGCAGGATGGTGTTCTGGTCGCGTCAGCGGCGCAGGAAGGTCTGGTTCGCGTCCTCGATAAACCGCGCACGTCGACGCACTCGGATCCTCGCTTACAAGCTTAGCCGCCCCCGTTTTTCCGAGGCTGTAAATTATCCGGCCTTTGCCTGATTGGCGACTGCCGCCATGGCAGCAGCGACTGCGTCCGGGTCGCCGATGAACCCACTTGAAACCGGCTTGAGATCAGCGTCGAGTTCATAGACGAGAGGGATACCGGTAGGGATGTTGAATTGCGTGATGTCTTGTTCGGAAACCTCGTCCAGCATCTTGACCAGCGCACGCAGACTGTTGCCATGTGCCGAAATCAGCACGTTCTTGCCGGCCTTTCAATTCAGCGGCAATCATTTCATTCCAGCAGGGCAACACGCGGTCCAGCGTGGTGGCGAGCGATTCAGTGCCGGGCAGGTTCGCAATGCCGGCATATCGTTTGTCATGACAAGGATGCCGCTCATCGTCCGCTTCAAGCGCCGGCGGCGACTCCGCGTAACTGCGACGCCAGATATGAACCTGCTCATCACCGTATTTGGCGGCGGTTTCAGCTTTGTTGAGCCCCTGGAGCGCACCGTAATGCCGCTCGTTCAGTCGCCAGTCGCGGATAACAGGAATCCACATGCGATCCAGCTCATCGAGCATGATCCACAGCGTGCGGATCGCGCGCTTCAGGACAGACGTAAAGGCAATGTCGAATTCGTAATCAAGCTCGCGCAGGCTTCGACCTGCGTCGATAGCTTCCTGCACGCCTTTCTCGGTCAGGTCGACATCGGTCCAGCCGGTGAAAAGGTTTTTCAGGTTCCAGTCGCTCTGTCCATGCCGACAAAGTACAAGCTTGCCCGTCATTTGGTCTCCGCCATCTTATTCCGTGCTGAGTTTTCGAAGCTCTTGCTGAGCAACCGAGAGCGTTGCGAAGTCGACTACGTGTCGCTGCTTCATTTCGTCAAGCGTCGCCTTGAAATTCTGAATAGCCGTAGCGTGTTGTTCCAGCCAAACATCAACCGCGTTTTTCGGAATCGAAGTGCCCCGACTGCGCAGGAGTATGGATGCCAACTCACGTCGTTCGCGATGAATTTCATCACGCAGATTGCTTCTTGCCATTGCCTGCCAGCGGCCTCTGACCTTGAGTGATTCAATGTTTCTGTATATCCAGGCAATGTCCAGCCTGTCGCTAAGCTCTGAATAGAGTTTCGCCGTTTCGACAGCATCCTTTTTGTGTATGTTCGCCAGATCGGTAATGTCCAGCATGGAGCGCGTCAGGTAAATCGCCGCCATCCTGCCTGCGAGGTTCTTGGGAACGCCGAGCGCAACATATTCATCGGCGGCACGTTTTCGCGACTTCCTGGCCGAACCGGAGAAGATGCTCATACCGCGGGCAAATATCGCAGTCATGCCCGGTTTGAACAGCTGAATCGTTGATTCGATCTCGAGGTCGTCGCCGTATTTCTCGATCAACCAGTAACAGGCATGCCGTAGAATTCGGCTGACCTCAAACATCATCGTCTGTTGAACTGTTGCCGGAATCTTGTTGTCCAGTGATTCGATGTTCAGCAACAGCTCTCCAGCCTGGCAGATTTCCCGTGCGATCACGTAAGCTCGTGCAATCGTTACGCAGTTCGCGTTCGTGTCCTGTTGCACGCGTTTGACGAATGCCGGGCCCATGCGATTAACAATGTTGTTTGCGATCAACGTCGCGAGTATTTGAGGGCTCAACGGGTGACCGGGAATCAGGTCAAGGTAGCGTCGCCGCAGTACGGGTGGAAAATAACGCTGCGGGTCTGTTGTCAGAAAGTCCTCGAGCCCCTGGTTCGAATCAATCAGGCCATTATATAAATCGATCTTGGCGTAACTCAGGACAACGGCGAACTCAGGTCGGGTAAATGCCTGATTTTTCTGGCGCCGATCGTCGATCTCTGCCTCGTCGGGAAGAAACTCCAGGGTCCGGTCCAGCAAGCCCGTTCTTTCCAGGTTGGTGATGAGCAGAGCGGTTTCATCGAACCGTTCGCTGGCTTTTGCCGCCATCATGCTGATTGCCTGCGTCTGCAGATAGTTGTTGCGTAACACGAGCCTGGTTACGTCATCAGTCATCTCGGCAAGCAGTATATTGCGCTTCTTGCGTGTCAGCTTCTTGCTTTGTGCCGCAGCGTTCAACAAAATCTTGATGTTGACCTCACGGTCCGAAGTGTCCACGCCCGCTGAGTTATCGATGAAGTCCGTGTTAACGTGACCGCCGTCGAGGCTGTATTCGATTCGTGCACGCTGGGTCAGCCCGAGATTGCCGCCCTCGCCGATGACTTTGCAGCGCAATTCATTGGCATTGACCCGGACATTGTCGTTGCTTTTGTCGCCTACATCGGCATGGCTTTCCGTACTGGCTTTCACATAGGTGCCAATGCCGCCATTCCAGAGGAGGTCCGCATCGAACTTGAGAATCAAGCGAATCAATTCGAGCGGCCGCACGGACGTTTCTTCGGTATCGAGGAGCTTGCGGGCCTCGGTGCTGAGTTTGATTTTCTTGGCTTGTCTCGAGTAAACGCCACCACCTTTGGAGATTAATGTTTCGTCATAGTCTGTCCAACTTGATCGTCGCAGTTTGAAGAGTCGTTTGCGCTCACGAAAACTGCCGGGCATGTCGGGATCCGGATCGATAAAAATATATTCGTGGTTGAAGGCGGCGACGAGCTTGATTTTTTTCGATAGCAGCATGCCGTTGCCGAATACGTCTCCGCTCATGTCGCCAATGCCTATGACGGTAAATGGATCGGTCTGGACATTGACGCCTTGCTCCCTGAAGTGCCGCTTCACTGCCTCCCACGCGCCTCGGGCGGTTATGCCCATTTTCTTGTGGTCGTATCCGGCCGAACCACCGGACGCGAAGGCGTCGTCCAGCCAGAATCCGTAATCCGCGGACAGGCCGTTCGCTATGTCGGAGAATGTTGCCGTCCCCTTGTCTGCTGCGACGACAAGATAAGGATCATCGGAGTCGTGGCGCACTACCTGCCGGGGAGCTACGATCTTTCCGTTGACAATATTATCGGTGAGATCGAGCAAACCGGAGATGAAGATCTTGTAGCATGCGATGGCCTCGGCCATTACTGTCTCACCATTACCATCCGGCAAACACTTCGGTATGAAGCCACCCTTGGCTCCGGTGGGAACAATCACGGTGTTCTTGACAACCTGCGCTTTCATGAGCCCCAGGACTTCGGTTCGAAAGTCGGCCCGGCGGTCGGACCATCGAATACCCCCCCTTGCGATATCGCCACCACGCAAATGCACACCCTCTACGCGCGGTGAATACACGAATATTTCGAACTTCGGCTTCGGCAGTGGGACCTCCGGCAACTGCTCGGGATCGAGCTTGATCGAGACATATGGTTTGATGTCACCGCCATCATCGGTCTGATAGTAGTTGGTCCGCAAGGTGGCGCTTACCGCACCGGAAAACGCTGAAAGAATTCTGTCCTCGTCGAGATTTTTCGCCCTGGCAACCCCTCGTGAAATTTTCTTCTTTAACGTGTGCAGGTTTTTTTCGCGTTTCTGCCTGGCTATGGATGGATCGAATTGCAATTCGAATTGCGCAACAAGATTCTTCGCAAGACCTGCATGCGCGGCGAGGACGTCTTGCATGTAGCCCTGGCCAAAAGGAATTGCCAGTTGGGCAAGATATTTGGCGTAGCATCGAACCAGTGCCGTCTGCCGCCAATCCAGGCCAGCCGCGAGAATCAGCCGGTTAAATCCATCATTTTCGGCTGTACCGGCAAGCACGTATCGAAAGCAGTCCTGGAAGCGCGTAGCAACGGAATCGATATCAAGGCTGGACGCGTCTGCGTAGTGCAACACAAAATCCTGAATCCAAAACTCTCCGCTGCCTTTAATAGTCAGCTTGTACGGTCGCTCGCTGTGAACATCGGTACCCATGTCCTCGAGAATGGGTAAGGTAGTTGACAAATAAAGCGGCTTATCGCGCTGAAACGTCTTGAAGCGCATGTGCGTTTCCTGCGTGCCTTCCGGACGATAGAGCAGGAATGACTGGGATTCGTCTTCATCGATCATGCGATCGATTCGTTTGACGTCCAGACAGGCTGTGTCCGGCGCAATTTCTTCCTCGTAAGCGGCTGGAAAAATCTCGCCGTATTTGCGATAGAGAGAAAGTCCTAATTCCTGGTCGAACTTTTTTGTCAGCTCGACGCGCAGTTTGTCACGCCAGGTCACAACTGCATCCGCAATTTCCTGTTCGATATCCCGAATGCTGATTCTCGGACGATCTCCGGGCGACGTGCGCACGATCAGGTGCACACGTGCGAGCGGAGAATCCATTATTTGCACGCTCGAGTCGACCGATATGCCGCCGAATGCCTCCATTAAAATATTCTCGACGCGACGTCGAATCGCTGTCGAGTATTTTTCCCGCGGGATATAGACGATGCAGGAATAGAATCGTCTAAAGGCGTCCCGCCGCAGGAAAAATCGGACTCTTTGCCTGTCCTGCAGATTGAGAATGCCGCTGGTTGTTCGCACCAGGTCTTGAATAGTGCTTTGAAAGAGCTCGTCACGCGGAAACGCGTCCAGGATATGCAGCAATGCCTTGCCGCGGTGACCCGACGGATCCCGGTGCGAACGTTCGACAACACGCTTGATCTTGAGGCGAAGAAACGGGATTTTCCTCGGACTTTCGCTATAGGCAGCCGAAGTAAACAAGCCCAAAAACCTTTTCTCACCGATAACATTGTCGCTGTCATCGAAGAACTTGATGCCAACATAGTCCAGGAAACTATGACGGTGAACGGTCGACCGGGAATTGGCCTTGGTGATAACCAGCCAGTCCTTTGAGCGGGAATAGCGCCGCATTTCCTTGGTCAGTTCGACGGTACGACCGCCACGATCGTCAGACCTGAGGATCCCAAGACCGCTGCCAGCGACCGGTCGCAGATAGATCTTGTCGTTCCGATGGTGCAGCTTGTACTCGCGGTAGCCGAGAAAGGTGAAGTGATCATCGGCCATCCATTTGAGCAACTCTTCGGTCTCGTCTTTCATAGCTGCATCGGTGCCCGTCGGCCCTTCCTTCAGCGCGGTAATCGCTTCAAGCATTTTGCCGCGCATCTTCGCCCAGTCGGCGACAGCGGTGCGGATGTCTCCCAATACTTTGTAGATTTCATGTTCGAGAATATTGAGGATTTGCTCGTCGGTTTCTTTGTCGACAGCGAAGCGAATAAACGACTCGTTATCGCCACCGTTCGAGGTATCCAGCACGTCCTGGATCCGGCCTCTGGTGTCCCGCTCCACCCGCAATACGGGATGCACGGTAATATGGACTGCCAAATGCTGGCGAGTGATGGCCGCCGAAACCGAATCGACCAGGAATGGCATGTCCTCGTTGACCATTTCGATAAATGTATAGGGTGACGTATAGCCGTCTCTTTTTTCCGTTGGGTTGAAAATCCGCAAGAGCGGCTGGCCTTTTTTCCTGACCCGACCAAACTCGAGGTGAGATATTGCCGCGCGCGCCATTTTTTTGGTCGACTTGCCTTCCATGTCTTCCACAGGAACGTCGACGAAGTATTGCCGCAGGAAGTTGTCTATCTGCTTCCTGCTCTTGAGAGAATTCGACTTGGGTTTCGACGCGACGATTTCGTCGATCAGACGATCCTTAATGTCGCTGATGCGACGGAGTTTTTGTCTTGTCACTGCGGGCGCTCCGATCGGGCTCGATACCGATCCGGTTTGCAATAATATCTCGTTTCTCTGGGCCGTGTTACTGCGGTTTTTCCAGATCCTGAATCATTGCGGCAAGGATTCGAGCCGCTTCGCCATCCGTCATACAGCGATGATCGAAATCGAGGGACAATGGTATGCGCCTGTGTATCTCGATTCCACCCATTACTGCCACGACATCCTGCTGTAGTTTGCCGGATCCTACAGTTGCCACCGTCGGCGGTACCATGATCGGCGTCGCATATTTTCCAGCCGAAAGTGCCGAAATCCTATTAGGGAAGGCTGGAGCGCACAGGCCGCATGGAGGCCCGCCGGCGCCGACCGGCTGCACCCCGGGGATCGTCTATTCCTGTGGGGCGCTTATGAGGCGCGCGCGGGCCAACAGGCGCTTCATTATGACGCTCAGCGTTTGAATCTCATCGTGGCTTAGCGCATGCAGAAGGTCCTCTTCGAATTTCAGTGCCAGTGGCGCTATTTCGTCGTGGACCCGCTTGCCCTCTTCAGACAGGCGAAGGATTGAACGCCGGCGGTCTGCGTCTGCGAACTGGCGATCGACCCGGCCGGTGTCGATGAGTTTCGTAACCGCCCGGCTGACGGCAACCTTATCCATCAATGCTCGTTCTGCGACTTCGACGGCTGACAAGCCTGGGAACCGGCCCAGAACGGCGATGACATGCCATTCGGGAATGGAAAGGCCGAATTGCTTGTTGCAGGCGGTGGCGATCGTGCTGCTTATGGTGTTTGACAGAATGGACAGCCGGTATGGCAGAAAGTTTTCGAGGATCAATTCGCTTTTCATCGCATCGTCCGGGTCAGTTCCGCAGTTCCGAAGCCAGTGGTCCATCCATCAATATAGCCTTGTTGGGCCACAAGCATACCTCGGTCACCTTGGCAATATACTCACTTGTCTCTCGCAGCAACGGATATTTCTAGCACGCAGACTCCTATCAGGCTGTTGAAAAACTTTGTTTTTCTGCAGCCTGACAAGTCGATCGACCACGAGCTCCTGGGCCGGATCGCGGACGTGGCCTTCCTGTCTAAGGCTTTCCTCGTATACGCTGCGTATGGTCACGTTAATAGTGTTCCTGAATTTCGCGCTAGACTACAATAATTCGGGGTCTGTCCCGGGGTCTGTCCCGGGCTCTGTCCCTTGCCAGAATGTTTCGGGCGGTTGGAGGTAATGAAGAATGTCTGACGCTGTCGAGCGTGAATCCATGGAATTCGATGTCGTCGTCGTCGGTGGGGGGCCCTGCCGGCCTGGCTGCTGCATGCCGGCTGATGCAACTCTCGCAGGAGGCTGGCGAGGAATTGTCGGTTGTCGTGGTCGAAAAAGGATCGGAGATCGGGGCTCATATCCTGTCCGGTAACGTATTCGAACCCAGGGGTCTCGAGGAGCTGTTCCCCGATTATCAGGAGCAGGGTGCACCGGTTACGACCGCCGTCTCCGGCGACAATATTCACTATTTCCTTGGCGCTTCGATGTCACTCAAGTTACCCGGGCTTTTCGTCCCGACTCCGATGCACAACGAGGGCAACTACATCATCAGTCTGGGCAGGCTTTGTCAGTGGCTGGGCGAGCAGGCGGAGGCGCTCGGTGTCAACGTCTTCCCGGGTTTTGCGGCATCGGAAACACTTTACGATAGCCAGGGCAGGGTGCGTGGCGTGGCGACCAGCGATATGGGGGTTGGCAAAGACGGACAGCACAAATCGACATTTCAGGCTGGCTACGAGTTAGTGGCGAAGTACACAATTTTTGCTGAAGGTTGCCGCGGCAACCTCGGTGAGGAACTCATCGACAAGTTCGATCTGCGAAAAGATGCTGATCCCCAGCGTTACGGCATCGGCCTCAAGGAAATATGGGAAATCGAGCCGTCGAAACACGTAGCGGGTCTCGTCGTGCACACCATGGGTTGGCCGTTAAAAAACGACACCGAAGGCGGTGGATTTCTCTACCACGCCGAAAACAATCAGGTGTTTCTCGGTTTGATCATTGCGTTAAATTACACCAATCCGCACCTCGATCCGTTCGAAGAATTTCAGCGCTGGAAACAGCACCCGAAAATTCGCCAATATCTTGAAGGCGGCGAGCGAATCGCATACGGTGCCCGAACCGTCAACAAAGGTGGTCTGCAATCTCTGCCCAAACTCGTATTTCCGGGCGGCATGCTGGTCGGTTGCGACGCCGGATTTCTGAATACGGTCAAAATCAAGGGTGCGCATACGGCGATAAAGACCGGCATGCTGGCGGCCGAAAGCGTTTTCGAGGCGCTTGCCGGCGGAGACGAGGGTTATGGTGTGCTGGAGGCTTACGAAACACGCGTCCGTAATTCGTGGGTGCAGGACGAAATGTACCGGGGTCGAAATTTTGAGCCGTCACTGCACAAGTTTGGTAATTTCTTTGGCGCCGCTTTTACTTTTATCGATCAGAACATTTTCCGTGGAAAATTGCCCTTTACGTTGCGTGATCCGCACGCCGATCACGATTCGCTCAGCAAGGCGAGAGACGCGAAAAGAATCGACTATCCGAAGCCTGACGGTGTAATCAGTTTCGATCGGCTATCGTCGGTGTTCTTGTCCGGTACGAATCACGAAGAGGATCAGCCCTCACACCTGAAACTCAAGGACGTGTCAATTCCGGTCGACTACAACTTGCCGGAATTCGACGAACCAGCGCAACGGTACTGCCCAGCCGGCGTTTACGAGATCGTGACTGACAACGGAAAGCCCAGATTTCAGATCAACGCGCAGAACTGTGTGCACTGCAAGACCTGCGATATCAAGGATCCCAGACAGAATATCGTCTGGGTCGTACCCGAAGGTGGCGGTGGCCCTAATTATTCGGGCATGTAGGGTCGCATCGCGGCTGCATCGCTCTCGCGCATCCTGCGCTCCTCGATATAAGTACATCCTTGTACAAAAAGCCGCTCCTACTTAGGCTGCATCCTGATTGCGCCGTCCAGTCGGATCGTCTCGCCATTGATCATCGCATTGCCGTAAATACTCGCGACGAGGTCGGCGAATTCCTCGGGCCTGCCCAGGCGAGGCGGGAATGGCACCTGTGCCCCAAGCGACTGCTGAATTTCCTCGGACAATCCGGCCATCATCGGTGTCATGAAAATACCGGGCGCAATCGTATTGACCCGGATGCCGAACCGCGCCAGTTCCCGGGCGATCGGCAACATCATGCCGATGATGCCGGCCTTGGATGCGGAATAGGATGCCTGACCGATCTGACCCTCGTATGCAGCGACTGATGCAGTGCTGACCACGAGGCCGCGCTCACCGTCTGCGTTGGGCTCATTCAGTTGCATGACGGCAGCTGCCTCTTTGGTGACGATGAAAGCGCCGACCAGATTGATCTGAATGGTTTTGCTAAACGAATCCACTGGTGCCGGGCCCTCGCGACCCAAAACGCGCGCGGGGAGTAATACACCGGCGCAATTGACGGCGAGTGTTATGCCGTCCATAAATTCGCCCGCTTTCCCGATTGAATCTTTGACGCCTGCCTCATCCGTTACATCGGTTTTCAGGAAGATTGCGCGGTCTCCTAATTCCTCTGCGCTTTTGGCGCCTAGTTCTTCATTCACATCGAGCAGGGCGGCGTAGCCACCCGCATCAATTACGTGCCTGGCGGTCGCCAGTCCGAGTCCTGAAGCACCGCCTGAAATGACGGCTTTAGCTGAAGCAAGATCCATACTTGTTTTCCTGTTTAGTTTATTTCGAGTCCTATAGCGACCGCTTCGCCGCCGCCGATACAAAGAGATGCAATGCCACGGCCGCCGCCACGGCGACGCAATGCATTAAGGAGTGTGACGATGATTCGGGCTCCGGATGCGCCGATGGGATGCCCTAACGCACAGGCGCCGCCATTCACGTTGATCTTGTCGTGCTCAATACCGACCTCACGCATTGCTGCCATGGTGACGCAGGCGAAAGCTTCGTTGACTTCGTAAAGATCAACCGAATCCGTGTTCCAGTCCAGTCGCTCATGCAGCGCCTTGATCGCGTAAACGGGCGAGGTCGTGAACCAGGCCGGGTCCTGGGCAAAACTCGAATGTCCGACGATTGTCGCAAGCGGCTCCATTTTGCGTCGTTCCGCCTCGCCCGCAGACATCAAGATGAGGGATGCCGCGCCATCGGATATCGACGACGAGCTGGCCGCGGTCACTGTCCCATCCTTGCGGAACGCAGGCCGTAAAGTCGGAATCTTTTCGATATTCGCTTTGCCCGGTCCCTCATCCTCGCTTACGGTTATCTCATCTTTTCGGGTCTTCACTGTGACCGGTGCAATTTCTGACTCGAACGCGCCGCTCGAAGCTGCTTCTCTGGCGCGTGTCACGGATGCAATCGCAAAATCGTCTTGTTCCTCGCGCGTGAAGCCATACTTGTCTGCGGTGAGATCGGCGAAATGCCCCATCATGTTGCCGTCATAAGGGTTCTGCAGCCCGTCGAAGAACATGTGATCGAGCACCTCCTGGTGACCCATGCGATACCCGGACCGTGCCTTCGGCATCAGGTAAGGTGCGTTGCTCATGGACTCCATGCCACCGGTGATCACAATGGTGGCGCTGCCGGCGACGATCAGGTCATGACCCAGCATGGTCGTTTTCATGCCTGAACCGCACACCTTGTTGACGGTTGTGCAAGGAATACCTGTTGGGATGCCAGCCGCGAGCGCAGCCTGCCTCGCTGGCGCCTGGCCGAGACCGGCCGGCAGTACGCAGCCGAGCAGGACCTCGTCAACGTCGGATGAATCGAGGCCGCAGTCCGTGATCGCCGCTTTCGTTGCCGTCGCAGAAAGGTCAATTGCGGTGACCGGGCTCAACGCTCCCAGAAACGCACCCAGTGGCGTGCGGCGTGCCGCGACGACAACAATCGATTCCTTTTTCATTAACTGATCATCATGCGCAAGGGTTGGCTACTTTCCCTTTTTTTGTGCCGCTGCGCAAGGCGGCGATAGCGCTTCAGGCCGCCGTCTCTGCTAACAAGTCCGGCTCGTCCAGAACGGTCAGGATGCGTTGGCGTGCAAGCTCAGCCAGGTCCTTGCTGTTTTCGAATGCCGGGTCGGTCGGTTCGATCGGATTGAGTACCTCAAGTCTGAGATGGCCATGCCGTGGCATGAGCGTCTGTGAGGGCAGTATCTCGCGGGATCCGAAAATGACGATGGGCACGACCGGCAAATTGCTGTTAATCGCGGCAGCGAACGCGCCGGCCCGAAACCGGTCGAGACCGGGCTTGTGCAAGAACGTGCCTTCGGGGAAAAACGCCAGCGACTCCCCCGCATCGGCGACTTTCAGAAGCCGGCGAGCGTCCCGCGCACTGCCTGAGACGTCAAATCTCTCGACGAATTCGGAGCCGATGCGTCGCAGCAGGAATCCTGCGACAGGAATCCTGCCCATCTCGCCTTTGATGACGAAGCCGAATCGCGGCGGCAAAAATGCATACAAAATGACGCCGTCCAGGTAGCTGGCGTGATTTGCCACGACGATGCACTGGCTCGCGGGGATTTTTTCGAGACCGCGTATCGCGGCTTTTATGCCGGCCCCTGCAAGAATCCCCCGTCCAGCGGCGCTGACCCAGCGCCTGCGCCGCTCCTTTCCGGGCAGCAGCAAGGCGGCAAGAAGTGCAGCGGAGACGCCAATAACGAAGACGGCCCAGGCATATATGGCCCAGAGAAAGGCCGCGCCTTTGCCGGCGGCCCCAAGGATCGTATTGCTCATAGATGCCGAAGATTCCAGTTTTTCATTGCGATCCGGCCTGATCCGGGTGTCCCGGGGAAACGATGGCACGCGAAAACCGGCGCCACCGTGCGTAGATTTCCCCGTTCATGCTGTGACGCAAGTCACTTTATGTTAATGCCATGGTGAATATGTGACAGCGGTCACGCCCGTTACGGTACCGTCTCAGCATACTCAAAACCTTGAAAAATCCGTTGCTTGGCGATCAAGTTGTCGGGAAATGCGGAGAGGATCTGGTTCTTCCGAGCGCGGCTCAGTCCGCGGCGTATGCTACCAGCGAATCGATGCAGATGTTATGGCCGACATCACCCGGCAAATATATCGGCAAGCGGGCAAGGGATTGCTGTAAGACCAGATGGAAATTATGGCGAATAAGCAGCAAAACAAACCTGACTCCAGGACGCAGTCGAGTTCTGAGGCACTGATCGACCAGTTTCTTGATGCGATCTGGATGGAACGTGGCCTGTCCAAGAACACCTTGGGCGCGTACCGTGCTGACCTGATGACACTGTGCCGCGGTTTGTCCGAACGGGACGTGCTGCTCGAACACGCCGAAAAAGCCGACCTTCTCGAGTTCATTGCAAAGCGCGTAGAAAGCGGCGCCAAGCCACGTTCAACGGCAAGGCAACTTTCAAGCTTCAGACGATTCTTCCGTTACATTATGCGTGAAGGCCTGAGAAATACCGACCCGACCGCCGACATCGAGATGCCGAGAATCGGCCGCTCGCTACCGATCACACTGACCGAGGACGAGGTCGATGCCCTGCTGCATGGGCCGAATACCGATGAACCACTGGGCCATCGTGACCGCGCCATGCTCGAGTTGCTGTATGCAACGGGTCTGCGGGTTTCGGAGTTAATCAACCTCAAACAATCCGAGGTCAATTTCAATCAGGGCGTCTTGCGAATCGTGGGCAAAGGCGACCGCGAACGCCTGATACCACTGGGCGAGGAATCGCAACGGTGGCTGCGGGACTTTCTCGACGGCCCACGGATGGAGATTCTGCTCGAGCGCCAGACTGATTACCTATTCCCGACCCGTCGCGGCGACCGCATGACGCGTCAGGCTTTCTGGCACATCATCAAGCGTTATGCGCAGAAAGCCGGAATTGACAAAAAGCTGTCACCGCACAGCCTCCGTCACGCGTTTGCCACCCATCTGCTGAACCGCGGTGCCGACCTCCGGGTAGTGCAGCTGTTGCTCGGGCACAGTGACCTCTCGACCACGCAAATCTATACCCATGTTGCCAAGGAAAGGATGAAGGACCTCCACGGTCAGCATCATCCGCGCGGCTGAATCCCAGGCAGGACAACGGGAAATGTCCGTTGATCGCCACGACACTTTGATACAATCGCTGCGCCGCCGGCAGACGGGAACTGGACTGCGCTTACGTTGTCCAAATTTGTACTGTCATGCGTGCAGACCAGTGCGGCTCGCATGTCACCGACAACAGTCAAGGAACTTCTGATGACAAAATCCCTTGTGCAATTTGGCATCGCGCTGACCGCAATGCTTGTGACAGTCGTGCCGCCAGCTGTCGCCGAAGGCAATCCGGAAGAGCTTGAGCTGGTCCGCGCGAGGGTGTCGAATCTTTTTGATGAAATCGAGCCGCAGCATGTAATGGCGAGCCCGATCGACGGCTGGTATACGATCAGAAAGGGGGCGATCGTTGCCTACATATCCGGCGATGGCAAGTATCTGTTGCAGGGCGACCTTATCGATCTCGACACTCAGGTGAACCTGACCGAAGCGAGCAGAGATGGAGCGCGCAAGGAGATGATGTCCGCAATTCCTCAGGAGCAAATGATCATTTTCTCGCCGGAAGAAGTGAAATACACGATCTCGGTATTCACGGATGTCGACTGTTCTTATTGCCGCCGGCTACACAGCCAGATCAATGAATATCTCGACCAGGGAATCCAGGTTCGTTACCTTCTGTATCCTCGTAACGGGCCCACATCAGCGTCGTGGGTCAAAGCGGAGCAGGTGTGGTGTGCAGATGACCGGAGCGAGGCGCTGACACTGGCCAAACTCGATAAGGAATTTGAGACACACGACTGTGATGCTTCCATGGTTTCGACTCACTACCTGATGGGAAAGGATGTCGGCCTTCGTGGGACGCCCGCGATCGTATTTGAAAATGGCCAGCTCATCAGCGGATACGTGCCGGCACAGCGCCTGAGCGAACAGCTCGCAGCGGCTGCCGAATAATCTAATTCTAAGGGGTCGAACCGCTAAGACGGCTTAGCGGTTCGACCCCTTTCTTTTTTGCCGGGCGTTCCGGACAAGATGATGCATATGCACGCCCTTGTTCGTACCGGCGTCTTCAAAAAATCTCTCAAGCGCAAACACGCCACTGCGAAACGCGATTTTGGTCCAGGGAATTTCCTGTTCACTGAACAAAGCCGTTTCGAGGCTCTCGCTGCCTGCGCCGAAATCACCGAGCAGGGTCGCGGTAAAAAACAGGTGCACCTGCCCAGCTTCGATGACATCGACCGACGCAAACAGGTGACCGATTTGCACCTCGGCACAGGCCTCTTCGAGTGTCTCGCGGGCGGCGCCCTGTTCCATCGTCTCGCCGAGCTCCATGAAGCCGGCCGGTACTGTCCAGTATCCGTAGCGTGGCTCTATGGCGCGGCGGCAAAGCAGGACCTTGCCAGCCCGTTCGGGCACACAGCCGACGACTATTCTTGGGTTCTGGTAGTGAACGGTGTTGCATTGATCGCAGACCCAGCGATGACGATTGTCACCATCAGGTATCTTCTCTATGACAAGGCTGCCGCAATTCGAACAATGCTTCATGGAATCAGAAATGAGTGTTGCCGGGAGCGAGAATCGAACTCGCACTCTGTTGCCAGAACCGGATTTTGAGCTCGCCTTCCAGCGATCTAAACGGTACGAGGCCACACTGGACTCCACCTCCTGGTGGGGTTTGGCGCGGCCTGTACCTCTCTACTACCCCGCAGTTTACTAAAAAACTGCCAGATACGCTGCGCGGAAAGGGCCCTGCATGGGCACCGGCCGGAGTTTGCACCTTCTCATCCCCGGGAAAGGCCGGATCGATTTGGAGAACTGTCTTATACTGAGTCAACGCCTCTTCGAACACCAAAACAACTAGGCGGCAGCCCCAACGTGACCGACGAAGACAAAACAGAAAAAAGGGTCATCACTGCTCCAACCCAAGTATTGCCCCCCGGCGACTCGTTGCCCGTATTCGAAGGATTTGAAGTCCAGGGGATCCATGGCGAGGGCGGCATGGCCAAAGTCTATCTTGCGGTGGATCCCCAATTGGACCGCATGGTTGCGATCAAAATGATTAGTGCGGCGCTTAGCAGCGATTCAGACTTTCGAACCCGATTTCGGAACGAGGCAAAGATCGTGGCGCAATTCCGCCACCCAAACATTGTCTGTGTCTACGGCAGCGGCGAGATTGATGACGCTCAGTACATCGTCATGGAATTTGTCGACGGCGGTAATTTGAAAGAGAGACTTGCTTTAGGAGCACTTGCCCAGGCGGAAGCAATCGATGTCGCGCGACAAATGGCCGATGCACTGAGTTACTCGCATGCAAGGAGCATCATTCACCGTGATTTCAAACCAGCAAATATTCTCTTTACGGAAGACCACACGCCGATACTGTCTGATTTTGGCGTTGCGAAATCTGCGGCTCCTGAACAGGACCCGCTGACCAAAGTTGGCGTTGTCATCGGTTCTATAGCGTATATGTCGCCGGAGCAGGCTCGCGGAGAGGCCATTACGGATCGGATTGACATATACAGCTTCGGCCGGGTTCTATTCGAAATGTTGACTGGAGAATTACCACCACGTGCTTTAGCGGATGCCGAGGTAGAGGACAAGGTTCGCCCGGCTTTAATCAACCATTTGCCAGAATTGGTTGACCTGGTATGCAATTGTCTCCGGTCGGATCCTGCCGAGCGGCCCTCCGCTGAAGAGTGCCGGCAACGTCTGGACACCATCAGTCAATCAACGCTGTCTGAGCCGAAACCCTTTGGAACATGGGGATTGCGTAAGACGATGGCTGTTGTCGGGTCAGTCATTCTGATGATTGCATTGGGCATCACGTTAGTCTTGCTTGGCAAGTCCCCTTCAACACCAAAGACGTCGGTTGTGGTCACTCATTATTTCGACGTTGATCCACCATCGGCGACACTCTATATGAATGGCGTGCGAATCGACGGGACTGCCAGTCTCAGTTTGGGTGGGCACAGCGTAGTAGCGGTGGAACCAAATCACTATGGCAGAGTGGTTGAAATAGAGGTGGGTGCGGAATCAGGCGAGACCGCTATCAAGCTCGATCCAATCACGCTGCCGACGCAAGACGAGCTGGGACGTTTCATCAGTGCCATCGAGGCGCCTCAGGTAATGCACGGCGATCTGCAGGGGGTTACAGAACTAACCTTGAGACGGACCCTGGATATTAAGAGGTTTGCCGACAGCGGGGCGCAAGATGAGCTCGAGCAGCTCGAAAATCAACTGGATATTCTGAGGTCCTACGATGACCCTTCCTCCGTCGTCACACTGTACCTTGCTGCCGAAAGCGAATACCTGGGGCGGGATTCGGTCGGTCTGCTGCCCAGGTTGCAAGCGGCGATGAACTCGGGCTATGCCCTGGCAACATTTTGGTACGCAATACGGCTTCGCGATACGCTGACTTCCGGAGTCGTTGCGCCGGGTGATCCCCCGCTTTGTGCGGTACTGTGAGACCATGCATCTGGCATACGATCAGGGACTTGCTGATGTCGCGAGGCGATATCTGGAGAGCGAATGCTCCTTCGCTCAGTGAAATATGTTGGGATGCCTCGTCACTTAACCAGGATTTGCAATCGCCGATTCGCGCGGTGAGCGTCTTCGGAATCACCCAGCTCGATGGGGTTGCTCTCGCCCAGTCCCGTTACCGAGATGCGACCTTTCAGGTTCGGGTCGATTCCCATGACGACTTCATAGATTGCATGGGCACGCTGTCGGGACAGTTCCATGTTGTACTGCGCATCGCCACGTACGTCGGCATGCCCCACGAATTCGAAGTTCCGGCCTTGAAACTCATCGTCCGACAAGGTGTTCGCGAGCAATTCGATGTTGTGGGATGTTGACGGATCGAGTGTAGTGCTGTTGAACTCGAAGTTGATGGGAATGCGAATCGACGCGCTAGCGCCGCTTACGGTGGTTACATCCGGGATTGCGAGATTCGAACCGGCACCTGCCGATTGACCGGTTGAAGTGACCACGTGAAGGGGTTTGTAAAGGGAGGCGGCCAGGCCCCGAACCAATTGCTCACGAGTGGGGTTCTCGATCTGAACCTGGATCGCGGCCGCCAGGTCGGCAATTTCCTGATTGCCTGCGTCGAGCCGTCTGGCTTCACGAATCATGCGATCGGCATTCTGCGGATCTCCCTCCTGATTCAGCAATGTCGCGTACTTCCATAATGCGCGGGCCCGTTCTTTGTCGGACGAGGCGAGCACGTGAGACTCTATGAAGGCATCGACTGCCAGTTGCCGATCATTTTGATTGACAGTTTTCGTTCTCAGCTCGCCCAGCTCCTGAAAGTATGCGTAACGCGGACAAGCTGCCCCTGCTCGCTCGAGGTAGGCCGCCGCCTCACTTTCTTCGGACGCACCGAGCCGATTTTGAGCCAAGCTGTAATAGTGCTCTGCCAGCGCGCAATCGCTTTGTTCAGGTTCCTGTGCAACCGCCTGAAAAGAAACAGTAAGGCAGCTTAGAACCGCACTCCCCATCGTCAACATTTTGAACATGGCAAAGCACCCCCTGAAAACCGCTTTTTTTTGGTGCCGGGAGCGAGAATCGAACTCGCACTTCCTTTCAGAAACCGGATTTTGAATCCGGCGCGTCTACCAGTTCCGCCACCCCGGCCGATGTAATGTAGTTCGTCGCGGAGGCTTCGGTTCGCCCCCACGGCGTTGAAAGGCGCTAAGTATATGCGCGGCGCGGCCGTCCCTGCCACAAAATGTCCGAAGAAAGGCGACTTTTGGTCGCTGCCAGGGCGACTTTGGTGGCTGCCAATGCGACCCTTTTAGCCGAGGATGCATCTAAGATTCAGGATATGAGCAAATTTGCCGACATCCAGATCGACCCGGGGATCGTGAAGCGTGCGGCACGTGGTGATGTGCGCGCGCACGAGATCATCTATCGGGCATTCAGCGCGCCGGTTTACTCGATATGCCTGCGATTCACGCGAGTGCCGGCAAATGCCGAGGACCTGCTTCAGGAGACCTTTGTCGAGATCATCAGGAATATTGCGGCTTTCAGGGGCGAGGCGCCACTGGGCAGCTGGATTCGACGGATCGCGGTGACCAAGGCGCTGATGTTTTTGCGTTCAGCCTGGCACAGCCGCGGGCAAAGCCTCGATGACGACTTCGAGGAAGTAACCCCGGGGCGGCCGGAGAGCCACGGAATCTCAGGTCATCCGGAACATGCGATCGACCTCGATGCGGCGCTTGGTAACTTGCCGTCAGTAAGCCGGGCGGTTGTCTGGTTGCATGATGTCGAGGGATTTACGCACAAGGAAATTGCAGGACTCATGGGCAAGACCGAGAGCTTCTCCAAATCTCAGTTGTCGCGAGCCTACCAGCGACTGCGACCGTTCCTCGAAGCGCACACGGCAGAGAAATCGGCCAGCACGGCGATGGAAGGTCCGGCACTGGGGAGTTGCTGAGGATGACTTTCGCAGAGAACCCACATGACGATTGATCAGGGCCCACAGGACGAAACGATGAACGGCGTATTAAGCGCGAATGAGCGCGAAATTTTAAGACAAGGTCTCAGTGAACTGCCGGATACGATGCCACCACGTACGGTCTGGCAGCGAATTGAGGCGCAGGCGCGGGCTGAGGGCATGCTGGCGAAACCGGCGGTGCCTCAACAGCTTAAATGGCTGGTCGGTGCAGGCATTGCTGCGGCCGTTGTCCTGGCCGTGCTGCGCCTGCCTGGCGCGCTCGACCCGGATTCAGTCGAACAGGTCGCTGGCGAGCAAGAATTTCCAACGGTGCCCAGGTACGCGGAGCAGACTGCGTCTTCAAATGCTAAGGCGCTCAATATGCTGATGGTTCAGTCACAGCAGCTGGAACACAACCTGCGCGCCATTCCTTATCAGCCGCGACTGATGCGGGCAGGCACGGCGGCAACAATTTCAAGTCTTGAGGACCGGATTGCGGTGATTGACTACCAACTCAACTATCCGGCAATTCGAATGAGTCCTGCCCAAACACAGCTGTACTGGCGCGAACGCGTCAGGCTAATGGATTCGCTGGTGAAGCTGCGCTACGCGCAGGCCCAGCGGGCCTCTTTCTAAATTTAATGCAATTATTCGGGAGTCGACAAATGGCAATCTGGCGAAAATCTCTTCTGCTTATTTCTTTCGCGCTTATTGGCGCGCCAGGTATCGCGCAGCAAAGCGAGCGTGAGGCCGAACGGGCCGCGGAAGAGCAGCAACTAACCATCGAAGTACAAATGCGAGAGGCCGAAGAGCGCCTGGCTGCGGCTGCAAGACAGATTGCGGAACTCAGCACGAGCAATTTGCCGGCGATTGTTGAAATCGAACGCCGCATTCATATGGATGGCCGGGCAGTGCTCGGCATCACAATTGGGAGTAGCGACGGCGACGGCCCCGTAGAGGGCGTGACCGTACGTGGCGTTTCGCCGGGCGGTGCGGCAGAAGATGCGGGACTCCGGTCGGGCGACATTATTACGGCGGTCAATGACGAATCACTGACTGCCGCCAGCGATGAAGAAGCCAACGCCAAGCTGATCGAATTCATGTCCGGCGTGGAAGAGGACGATGTTGTCGACGTCGAATATCTTCGCGACGGCAAGCAGGCGAGCGTAGAAGTGCGTCCAAATGAAATGTCACCGCTGGCGTATGCGTTCCGCTTGGGACGCGGAAATTTCTCCCTGCCGGGGGCACCGAATGCGCCGGGATTGGATTTCAGCAAATTTACCTGGTTCTCGGACGGCAGCGGCTGGGGCCACATGGAAATGGTGACATTGACGGAACGGCTGGGACGATACTTCGGAACTGACAAAGGGCTGCTCGTTGTCCGGGCGCCGGACGATGAAAACCTCAAGCTCCAGGATGGTGATGTCATTCAGAGTATCGATGGCCGTGAGCCCACATCGGTTTCGCATGCCATGCGCATTCTTGGTTCCTACCAAAGTGGCGAACAGCTCGAGCTGCGGATCATGCGTGACAAGCGAAAGCAGACGCTAAAAATCGAAATGCCGGATAATCGGAGCAGTTCATGGGTAGTACCGCGCGCAGCACCACATATGGAATCCGACCTTATGATCATGCCAAAGGCTCGCGTTCACAGGGAAGATCGCACGTAAGAATAGGTAAAAAACTTCGCGAGTCGGGACATCGCCGCATAAATCGCCGTCGGAAATCGCCCGTCAGGACGGGCTCCTACGACGCGTCGGCTGCTACCATGCGCAGCGATGCAATTATCCGACTTCGATTACGCTCTCCCTGATGAGCTGATTGCGCAACACCCGGCCGGGGAGCGCCGCGCGAGCCGGCTCCTCGTTGTCGACGCAGACAGGCAAACTCTCGCCGACCGGCAGTTTGCGGACCTGCCGGCGCTCCTCAATCCAGGTGACCTGCTGGTCTTCAACGATACACGTGTCATTCGTGCACGCCTGCACGGGACCAAGGAAACGGGTGGTCGCGTTGAAATCCTGATCGAAAGAATCCTGTCTGGCACGACGGCACTCGCTCAAATACGCGCAAGCAAGTCGCTCAGGCCCAATATGAGGGTGCAATTGGCCAGTGGCGATGTGGCAACGGTTATCGGCCGCGACCGGGGCTTTTATAGACTCGAGTTCGGACTCCCGCTCATGCCGTATCTCGAGGAGTACGGCGAAGTCCCATTGCCTCCATATCTGCATCGCGAAGCCGACCCGGCAGACACGGAGCGCTACCAGACCGTCTACGCAAGACACGACGGTGCCGTTGCGGCACCGACGGCAGGGCTGCATTTCGATCAGGACATGCTCCGAGAAACAACAGACATGGATGTAGGGCACTCGTATGTCACGCTGCATGTCGGTGCGGGGACGTTTCAGCCTTTGCGAAAGGAGGACATCGAATCGAACCGGCTGCATGCCGAGCGACTGGTTGTAGACGAAATGACATGCCGTGCCGTGGAACAAACGCGCAAGGAGGGCGGCCGCGTCATCGCCGTCGGCACGACGTCGGTGCGTGCGCTCGAATCCGCTTCTGCGGATGGCGAGCTCAGGCCCTTTGACGGAGAAACAGAACTCTTTATCGTGCCGGGCTATCGCTTCAGGTGCATCGACGCAATGATTACCAATTTTCATTTGCCGCAGTCATCATTGCTGATGCTCGTTGCCGCATTTGCGGGAACAACGTGCATACTCGATGCCTACCGGCATGCTATTAGCCGGCGCTACCGGTTCTTCAGTTATGGAGATTCAATGTTCATTATTCCGGGCGAGGAGGCTGGCTCGTGAAATTTGAGGTGCTGGCAAGATGCGGTGCTGCCCGCCGCGGGCATTTGGTTTTTCGGCGCGGTGAAGTCCGCACTCCCGCTTTTATGCCGGTCGGCACGTATGGAACCGTCAAAAGTGTCACGCCCGAAGAGGTCGCCGCAGGCGGCGCCGAGATCATACTCGGCAATACGTTTCACTTGATGCTACGCCCAGGGACCGAGGTCATACGCCAGCACGGCGGCCTGCACGAGTTCATGAACTGGCCCGGACCGATCCTGACCGACTCCGGCGGCTTTCAGGTGTTTTCCCTGGCGGCGACCAGAAAGCTAAGTGAAGAGGGCGTTTTGTTTCGATCGCCGGTGGACGGCGACGAGGTGTTTCTAACACCTGAAAAGTCCATGGAAGTGCAGCATGACCTGAATGCCGACGTCACGATGATCTTGGACGAGTGCACACCGTATCCCGTGCCCGAAAAGGCGGCTCGCGAGTCAATGCTGCTGTCTCTTGCCTGGGCGCGTCGAAGCCGCCGTCGCTTCGATGAATTACGAGAGGCCAATCCAGAGCGCGGCGAAGCCCTGTTCGGCATTGTGCAGGGAGGCGTTTATGACACGCTGCGTGCGGCGTCACTGGAGGAGCTGACGGAAATCGGTTTTGACGGCTATGCGATTGGAGGGCTGGCGGTCGGTGAGTCCGAAGACGAGAGAGTCGATGTTCTCGACAAGCTGATGCCGCACATGCCGCCCGGCAGCCCACGCTACCTGATGGGCGTCGGCACGCCGGCGGATATCGCGGATGCCGTCATGCGCGGTGTCGACATGTTCGACTGCGTCATGCCGACAAGACATGCTCGTAATGGACACCTGTTTACTTCGCAAGGCGTCGTAAAAATCCGTAACTCACGGTACAGGGACGACACGGGACCCCTTGACCCGAACTGCGACTGTTACACATGTGCGAACTACAGTCTCGCCTACCTGCGCCATCTCGAGAAGTGTGGAGAAATGCTTGGACCGAGACTTGGCACGATTCATAATCTGACCTATTACGAGAATCTGATGGCAGGTCTGCGGGGGGCCATCGAAGACAGTAGCCTCGATGAGACTATTGCCGGCATCAAATCAGCCTATACGGATGACTTGTCCTGATAAGCGCTTGAATACGGTTGTTGAATCTCCACGTCTGTGGCTGGTCAAATAACAGCGCTATGTCATAATAGCGCGCTGAAATTTTTGGGATCAGGCCTCATTTCCGAGGTTTGAACCACAACGGGCAGTGCAAACAATGCAGACAATCATGGATTTTTTCATAAGTACCGCCAATGCTCAGGGCGCAGAGCAGGGCAACCCTTTTGGTTTCTTCCTGCCGTTGCTGGTTATCTTCGGTGCCTTTTATTTCCTGCTGATTCGTCCCCAGCACAAGAAGCAAAAAGCACATACGGAGCTGGTTTCGGCGCTGTCGACCGGTGATGAAGTGCTGACAGCAGGGGGGATTCTCGGCAAGGTAACGGCGGTGAGCGACCATTACGCGACGCTGGAAATTGCCGATAACGTAGAAATCAAGATTCAGAAGTCGACAGTGTCCGCAGTGGTGCCGAAAGGCACATTTGACCAGGCTTGATAGAACGGCTTCCCATAAGGCTCCCTCGATGAATCGTTATCCGGCCTGGCTAAACTGGCTCGTGCTCGTCATCCTGATGCTTGGCGCGGTACTTGCGATGCCGAATATTTACGGCAGCGTGCCCGCGGTTCAGATTGCGAGTGTCGATGGTGAGCCGTATGCGGAAGCCAAAGTCACGCAAATAGTCCGTGTCCTCGAGGCAGGACAGTCGACACCGGAAGCGGCCTACATTCAGGACGGCCGGGTAGTGCTGCGATTCGCTTCCGTCGAGGAGCAACTGAGTGCCGGCGATCGGCTGCGCGAACGATTCGGCTCAAGCTCAAACGTTGCCCTGACGCTGGCGCCAAAGTTGCCGGCCTGGGTTCGAAATCTCGGCCTGAGCCCGATGAGCCTGGGCCTCGATCTGCGTGGTGGCGTTTACGTCCTGCTTGAAGTCGATATGGATGCGGCGATCCAGAACCGCTTGAACCTCTATGAGCAGGATTTTGCCGAGCGTCTTGCGGAGGAGAATATACGCCGGCAAGTCAGGGTCGAGGACCAGATAATTAGGGTTCGTGTTGCTCGAGAGGAAGACTTTGATGAGGCGCGAGACATAGTTCGGAATGCCGACAGGGACCTGCTGATCATCGATGGCGAAGACGGCAAATCGTTCAGGGTGCGTATGAGCGAGCAACAGATCAAAGCCCGGCACGACTTTGCGATCGAGCAGAACATGACGACGCTCAGGAATCGCGTCAACCAGCTCGGCGTCGCCGAACCGCTGGTGCAACGACAAGGTACTGATCGTATCGTCGTGCAATTGCCCGGTGTGCAGGATCCGAATCGACTAAACGAGATCCTGACCGCGACGGCGACCCTCGAATTCCACCTGGTCGATGAGGCCCGTGACAGTCCGGGGTCCCGCCGTTACCCGGGTCGCGGCGATGAGCGGTCTCAGGTCCTGAAGCGGCACATTGTCGCCTCTGGAGACCAGATCATCGACGCCGAATCCGGCTTCAGCGAAGGTCAGCCGGCCGTATTCATCAAACTGGATTCAGCCGGTGGCGAGAGCATGCTGAAAACCACAATCGAAAACCTCAACAAGCCGATGTCCGCCGTTTTTATCGAGACGCGCCGCGAAACCGTAATCGTAAACGGCGTTCCGGAAACGCATGACATTCGAACAGAAGAGATCATCAACACGGCGACGATTCGCGGCACGTTCAAGAACAATTTTCAGATTACCGGACTCACGCCGATCGAAGCGCGCGATCTGGCACTTTTATTGCGCGCGGGTGCCCTCGCAGCACCGGTGTATAAAGTGGAAGAAAGAACGATTGGGCCGAGCCTGGGACAGGACAACATCGATCGGGGCTTCAATGCCGTAAGAATCGGCTTCCTGGCCGTGGTTGTCTTCATGGCATTTTATTACCGCTGGTTCGGCATGATTGCCAATCTGGCCTTGTTTTCCAACCTCATGTTTATCGTTGCGCTGTTGTCGTTATTGCAGGCGTCACTCACCTTGCCCGGAATCGCCGGCATCGTCCTGACGGTCGGCATGGCAGTCGATGCAAACGTACTCATATTCGAAAGAATCCGGGAGGAGTTGGCGGCTGGAAACCCGCCACAGGCAAGCATTCATGCCGGTTACGAGAAAGCGCTCTCGTCGATTGCCGATGCCAATATCACAACGCTGATCGCAGCTATCGTGCTCTTGATCTTCGGCACAGGTCCTATCAGGGGGTTTGCTATAACGCTTTCGCTCGGCATCGTGACCTCAATGTTCACGGCTATCGTCGGCACGCGTGCAGTCGTCAACCTCGTTTTCGGCGGTCGCCGGCTTGCCGGTGTGCCGGTGTAGGGGTGTAGCGATGCGCTTGATCAAAGACAAGACTTCCATCGATTTCCTGAGCGCCGGCCGACGGCGGATCGCTATTGCGATCTCGATACTGGTAGTCGTCGTCTCGATCGCAACAATTGCGACGAAAGGACTGGAGTACGGCATCGACTTTACTGGCGGCGTGCTGCTCGAAGTCGGCTATCCGCAGGAGGCCGACCTCGAGCGGATCAGGCAGCTTCTCGGCGACGCGGGCTTTGACGATGTGCAGGTGCAGCGGTTCGGTACCGCAACCGAGGTGTTGATAAGACTGCCGCCGCAGCCGGACGCTGATTCGGACGCGTTACGTAAGTCCTTGAGCGACACGCTCTCGTCTGATGAACCGAACGTCGAACTCAGACGTGTCGAGTTTGTAGGACCTCAGGTCGGCCAGGAACTCAGGGAGCAGGGGGGCCTCGCAACCATTTTTGTCTTGCTGCTGATTTTCGCTTACGTCATGATTCGCTTTCAGTGGAAATTTGCCGCAGGCGCTGTCGCGGCGCTGGCGCATGATGTCATTGTCACTGTCGGCTTTTTCTCGATATTCGGATTGCAGTTCGATCTGACCGTTCTGGCCGCAATACTCGCGGTAATCGGTTATTCACTAAACGATACCGTCGTCGCATTTGACAGAATCCGAGAGAACTTCATAAAGCTTCGCGGCACTCCGTCCGAAGAAGCGATGAACATCTCGATTAACGAAATGCTTGCCCGAACGATAATCACCGGTGTCACGACACTGGTCGTTTTGATTGCTTTGTTGACGCTCGGCGGCGAGTCAGTCGCCCCCTTCTCGATCGCTTTGATCGTCGGCGTTATCGTCGGCACCTACTCTTCAATTTATACGGCGAGCGCCACGGCGCTTTATCTGGACGTCAATGCACAGGATCTTCTTCCTCCCGCCGAAGATTCAAACCTGGTCGACGACCTGCCGTAACTAAAGGTGCCCGGCACCTTGTTGCGCGTATTTCTTGGCGCGATCGCGGATCGCCCGTCAGGACGGGCTCCTACGGGCGTGCTGCGACGTTGGTTAGCAAATTGTTGGAGCCCGTCCTGACGGGCGAATTTCCTATGTCTTGCTGAATATTTCCTTGATATCCGGGGCCAAAAGTTTCGCCAGCGCGCTGTATATTTTTGGTGAGCCTGTCAGAACGTGGCCCGTGTCGAGGAAATCCTCGCTGCCGTCCATGCCGCTGATAATGCCACCGGCTTCGCGAATGATGAGCGCGCCGGCAGCCAGGTCCCATTTCTGCAGTCCGGTTTCCCAGAAGCCCTCGAGCCGGCCAGCTGCGACGTAACACAGGTCGAGTGCGGCAGCACCGGTCCTGCGCACGCCGCTGGTGTGCATGAGCACGGTTTGCAGCATTTTCATGTAGGGCTGCAACGGGATATTTGAGTCTCGATACGGAAAGCCAGTGCCGATTAATGCGCGCTCGAGTGAATTCTGCTTGCTGACACGAATACGGCGGCCGTCCAGTTGCGCTCCCCGTCCGCGCGATGCCGTGAAGAGTTCCTGGCGAAGCGGGTCATACACCGCGGCGTGCTCGAGCCGGTTCTTGTGCATCAAGCCGACCGAAACGCAAAAAACGGGAAAACCATGCAGGAAATTGGTGGTGCCATCAAGTGGGTCGATCACCCAGACGTAGTCGGAATCACCTTGTTGGCCCGCTCTCCTCGGCGAGGATCTCATGGTCGGGATAATGCTTGAGGATCGTGCGGATGACGGCGTATTCGGCCTTTCGGTCCGCTTCACTGACGAAGTCGTTGCGGCCTTTCTGCTCGACTTTTATTTTATCCAGTTTTGGCAGCATGCGAATGAGCGTGTCGCCGCCACTGTGAGCTGCCATAACAGCAACATTTAGCAATGCGTGCATTGGTCGATTCCGTCATTTTTGAAAAGAGCGATTTCCCGCAAGGGGGCGGTAGAATACCAGACCTTGGCATTGGACATAGTTTCGAAAAGACAATGACGATTCGAATCATCCTCATTGGCACCAGCCACCCGGGAAACATCGGCGCGGCCGCGCGGGCGATGAAAAACATGGGTCTGTTCGACCTGGTGTTGGTCAATCCACGGCATTTTCCGCACGATGAGGCGACGGCTCGCGCCTCAGGCGCTGAAGATGTGCTGGACACCACGCGGGTCGTTAGCAGTCTCGATGAAGCGCTCAGTGACTGCGTCTATGTTGCCGGTGCGAGCGCGAGGTCGCGAACCATTGGATGGCCGAGCATGGCGCCGCGCGAGTGTGCGCAGAAGTTATTGCAAGAAAGCCACAATGGTACGGTAGCTGTCGTATTCGGCTCCGAGAAGTCGGGTCTGACGAATGAAGACATCGACCGTTGCCATACGCTGCTGACAATTCCGACCCTCACCGGATTCAGCTCGCTGAACGTGGCCATGGCGGTTCAGGTTGTTTCCTACGAATTGCGTGTTGCAGAGATCGGTGTGTCGGAGGAGGGCTACGTATCTGAAGCGCCACCGGCTACGGGTGAGGAGCTCGAACATTTTTATGCGCATCTCGAGGAAGTGTTGACGGATGGCGGATTTCTGGATCCGGACAACCCGCGGCATCTGATGCGGCGCCTGCGACGATTGCTTGTCCGGGTACAACCAGACCAGAACGAGATCAATATCCTGCGGGGCGTGCTTGCGACACTCGATCCGAAAGTACGTAATGGAGATGTCAAATAATGCTGAGCAGCAACGCTGAACCCGTGTATCTCGATTACGCTGCGACAACGCCGGTCGATCCGCAAGTTGCCGAAGCGATGTCGGGATATCTGACAGTCGACGGCACATTTGCCAATCCATCATCAATTCATGTGGCAGGCAGGCAAGCGGCGGCGGCTGTCGAGACCGCGCGTGAACAACTTGCAGGTCTCCTCAACGTCAGCCCACATGAACTGATCTGGACGTCGGGTGCGACCGAATCGGTCAATCTCGGCATCATCGGCGCAGCACGATTCCGGTCCGATCGGGGAAAACACCTGATCACGATGCCGACGGAGCACAAAGCCGTCACCGATACATTCCAGGCACTGGAGCGTGAAGGATTTGCAGTGACTTATCTGATGCCAGACCGGGACGGTTTGCTTGCACTTGATGAGCTTGAAGCTGCGGTACGGGATGACACGCAGCTCGTGTCAGTCATGCACGTGAATAACGAGACTGGAGTCATACAGGATATTCGGCGTATTGGTGAATGCTGTCGTCAAAGAGACATCCTTTTGCATGTCGATGCAGCGCAGTCCGTTGGCAAACTGCCCACAGACCTGGCGATGCTGCCGGTGGACCTGTTGTCATTGACGGCACACAAATTCTATGGGCCGAAGGGCATCGGAGCGCTCTATATGGCCGATCGTCCCGGTTGTCATGTGCTGCCGCTGTTCCATGGAGGCGGACAGGAGCGCGGGCTCAGGCCGGGCACCCTGCCGGTACACCAGATCGTCGGACTGGGTGCGGCGGCCTCGCTCGCCCAATCGAGGCAGGTCGAGGACCTCGTTCATTTGCAGGGACTCGAGGCCCGGTTGTGGTCAGGGATTGGAAATATCCCCGGAATACTGAGAAACGGCAGTGAAACGGAGTCGTTTCCGGGCATCCTCAATGTGAGCATCGAGGGGATCGAAGGCGAGAGTTTGATGCTGGCGCTCGAGCCGCTTTGTGTTGGCAGTGGATCTGCCTGCAATTCCAGAAACAACGAGTCGTCAGCGGTGCTGCAGGCGCTGGGCCGTGATGATGCCCTGGCCCAGAGCGCGATTCGCTTCAGCTTTGGCCCGGATACGACAAACGATGAAATCGACCTGGCGATTGGCTGTTATGCGGACGCCATCAATCATCTGCGGGCGATTTCGCCGCAGCACGCGCGAACAGCATGACCAGCGCGGCATTGACGAATCCGTACAGTGAGCTTGTCAAACGCTATTTTGCGAACCCTGTGCATGCGGGCCAGCTGCCCGATAAGTACAATAAGGCCATCGTCGGTGAGGCGGCCGAATCCGAAACGGGTGCACGAGTTATCCTTTATGCTGTCGTAGACCGGGATACCGTCCGTATTCTGCGATACCAGGTCTTCGGGTGCCCGCATCTGATCGCAGCGGCCGAGGCATTTTGCGATGAGGCCGAGGGTCAGCCGGTTGCGATATTGCTGGAACTGGACGTGCCGGGCCTGATGGACAAGCTGACGATTCCGGTGGAGAAGACCGGGAGGGTGCTCATACTTGAAGATGCTGCAAAAGCGCTCCATATAAAGCTGACTGGAACGATACATACTGAGGATTGAATGGATACATGGCTGTTTCCCTGACCCAACCTGCTGCTGACCGCGTCAAAACCCACCTCGAAGCCCGGGGTAAGGGTGTCGGTCTGCGGGTAGGTATAAAAAAGACCGGGTGCTCCGGATATGCCTACGTCGTCAACTACGCGGACGATATTGCCGATTCCGATGTCGTATTCGAAGATCATGGCGTCAAGATCGTTGTCGACAAGGAAAGTCTCGAACTCATCGACGGTACGGAAGTCGATTTCGTAAAGCAGGGCCTGAACGAGGCATTTCGCTTCCGGAACCCCAATGTGACGGGCGAATGTGGTTGCGGGGAGAGCTTCAGCGTCTGACCGTCCCGCCCCGGCGTCTGGCCGGAATCTCGAGTCTGATTGCAGCGACCAAGGCAAAACTTGCTTCGTTGCCTGAGGCCAATTATCCGAGTAAAATTGAGGGTTTACGCGTGGTCGGAACGTCTCCGGGTCCGGTTTTCAAAGCATAATAAATAAAGGAATCATGTATGTCCGTCGAGCAGACGCTCTCAATAATTAAACCCGATGGTGTTCAAAAAAATCTGATTGGCGAGATTTACGGCCGTTTTGAAAAAGCCGGCCTGCAAATCGTCGCCGCCAGAATGGTCCAATTGTCAAAGGCACGGGCAGAGGATTTTTATGCTGTTCACAAGGAACGACCGTTCTATAACGACCTTGTCAGGTACATGACGTCCGGGCCGGTAATGGTCCAGGCGCTTGAGGGTGAGAATGCGATAAACAGAAATCGGGAAATCATGGGGGCGACCAATCCGGCAGAGGCTGAAAAGGGAACCATTCGCGCGGATTTTGCCGAAAGTATTGAAGAGAATATCGTGCATGGCTCTGACGGAGCCGAGACAGCGGCACAGGAAATTGCGTTTTTCTTCGGCGACGACGGGATTTGTCCACGCAGCAAATAGTTCTTGCAATAGTTATTGAATCGTATCGATGGATGCCACAGCTGAAAAACTAAACCTGCTCGGTTTGCCGCAACGCGCGCTCGAGTCCTTTTTCGCAGAAAAGGGGGAAAGACCATTTCGTGCCCGTCAGCTTCTCCCGTGGATACACCAGCGGCGCATTACAGATTTCGAACTGATGACGGATTTATCGAAGAGCCTTCGCGAGAACCTGGAGCTGGTTGCGAAGATCGAAGTACCGATAACGATTTTAGAAAACAAATCCGCCGACGGCACGATCAAGTGGCTGTTCGAATCGGGTTCAGGCCAGGCGGTGGAAACAGTATTCATTCCGGAGTCCGGCCGCGGCACGCTGTGCATTTCCTCGCAAGTCGGTTGCGCGCTTGACTGTGCGTTTTGCGCAACCGGAGCACAGGGATTTAACCGCAACCTGACATCTGCTGAGATCATCGGCCAGGTCTGGCATGCGAACAAGGTGTTGCCGCCGAGGGCGAATGGTAAACCTGCAATCACCAACGTCGTTTTCATGGGTATGGGTGAGCCGCTTGCAAATTATCGCAGCGTGCTTCCCGTGCTCGATTTGTTGTTGACTGACTTTGCCTACGGCTTGTCCCGCCGCAAAGTGACGATCAGCACGTCCGGCCTTGTGCCGGGTATTGAGCGGCTCGGAGATGAATGCAATGTGTCCCTCGCGGTGTCCTTACATGCCCCGAATGACGAACTGCGGGACCGACTTGTGCCGATCAACAAAGTCCACCCCATCGAAGAGTTGCTCGACGCCTGCTGGCGCTATGCGGCCAAGCACTCAAATCGGTTTATCACCTTTGAGTACGTCATGCTTGGAGGCGTCAATGATTCGCCGGCTCACGCGGACGAGCTATACGACCTCTTGAAAGACCGGCCGGCGAAGGTGAACTTGATTCCATTCAATTCGTTTGCGGGCAACGAGTTTGCCCGCTCCGACAGGGCCCACATCGCCCGGTTTCAGGATCGCCTCAGACAAAAGGGGCTGGTGACGACGACCCGCAAGACACGGGGAGAAGATATTGATGCAGCCTGCGGCCAGCTAGCTGGTAAGGTTAGTGATCGGGTACGAGTCAGGCTGAGCGAAAAGACGACTAGGATAGCAATGGCGTGAAGACGATTAGTGGAATTCTTATAGGCAGTGCCGCCTTCTTGCTGACGGCGGGCTGCATGTCATCGACGACGAATACACGGCAGGCGTTTGAGTCCGGTGACGATGCTGCAGAACAGTATTATGAACTCGGCGCCAGATACTACCGAAACGGTAGTTATGCACTGGCGAAAGATCGTCTGAAGCTCGCGCTCGAGATCGATCCAAAGTTGGCGAAAGCTCACATGGCGCTCGCGTTGACTTACGAGCAGTTGGACAACTTTCGGCTTGCTACGGAGCATTACGACGAAGCCGTACGTTTTGCCCCGAATAATTATGACACTCGAAATGCCTACGCTGTTTTCTTGTGCCGGCAGCAGCGTTTTGACGAGGCGATGAAGCAATTCGATCGAGCCTTGAAGATAAAGGGGAATGAATTCCCCGAACTCTTGATGACGAATGCCGGCGCTTGCATGACCCAGAAACCGGACTACGGAAGGGCAGAAAAATATTTCCGCGACGCGTTACAGGAAAGGCCGTCTCACGGTGAGGCGCTCATGCAACTTGCGGCCCTGAAACACAAGACCGGTGATAACTTGCACGCGCGTGCATTCCTGCAGCGATACCATGAACGTAACAAAACGTCCGCGGCGACGCTGTATCTGGGTTTACAAGTCGAAGAAGCCCTCGGCGACGATCGCGCCAGTACGGATTACGCGAATCAGTTACTGCGCGATTTCCCGAATTCGCTCGAAGCGAGACGGGTACTGGAAACGCGGTAGCATGACCCCGGCAAAAGGTTCCAATCAGATGCATGACTCGGCCCGGGATGGCGCTGCCAGCCCGGTCGGCGGCGAGCGGCTGGCGCAGACCCGGCGCACGCGCGGCATTTCCGTTTTTGAAATAGCAAAAGAACTGCATATTGATGAGCCGAAGGTGCGCGCCCTCGAGGAGAATCGCTTCGACGTGCTCGGGGCGCCGGTGTTCGCCAAAGGTCATATGCGCAAATATGCTGAACTCGTTGGCGTCCCGGTCGACGAGATACTTGCGGATTACAGTCAGTTGAATCGCTCTGCCGGCGCACCGCCGGTTGTAAGACCACCACGGAAAGAACCCCGTGAGATATGGATAGGGCCCTGGGTGTCCGGAGTCGTCATCATTCTTGTGGGTGCCCTCGCGGCCTGGTGGTGGTTCAGCCTGGAGCAGACGGTGGAGCGCGTCATTGTGCAGCCGGCAACCCTGGCTCCATTCGAGGCTGATCGTGATATCGATCCATCTGAACGCGAAAACGGCCCGTCCGAGCCTCAGGACGATGCTGCCCCTGATGTGGATGACAGTGCGCCGCCCCCCGATGATGAAGCGACGGCCGATCTCGCGGAGGAACCGCTGGTCTTTGCGGGGGAACCGGCGTCCGAACCTCAGTTCGGCCTGGTTGTGGCAGAGCAGATAGCATCCGACGGCAATGTCGCGGTTGGCAGCAGCGTCGAGCTCGTACTGTCTTTCACCGGGGATTGCTGGGCGGAAGTTACCGATGCGACGGGGCGCCGCCTGTATTACGACCTTGGCATCGAAGGCCGCTCCGTGACGTTGAACGGCGCCGAGCCGCTTGGTGTGCTGCTCGGTAACAGTTCGAATGTCAGCGTCCGAGTAAACGGATTCGATTACAGTATCCCGGCCGCGAACCGCCGCGGCAATATGGCCAGACTGACCATTTACGGCCTGTAGTCGTACCGTTTTTCGCGGTCCATTGGGATGATTTGTTGTGAAACCTAAAGCCATTCGCGGAATGAATGATTTGCTTCCGGGGGCGTCCGGCACCTGGCGTTTTGTGGAGTCGACCGTTCGTGACGTAATCGAGTCGTATGGCTATCAGGAAATTCGCGTGCCCATCCTCGAGCAGACTGAATTGTTTCGCCGCTCTATCGGCGAGGTCACGGATATTGTCGAGAAGGAAATGTACACCTTCCTTGACCGCAACGAAGAGAGCGTGACGATGCGCCCTGAAGCGACCGCCGGGATGGTGCGTGCCGGTATCAGTCACGGGCTTTTCCACAATCAACGGCAGAAACTCTGGACGGCCGGTCCGATGTTCCGCTACGAGAAACCGCAAAGAGGGCGCTACCGCCAATTCCACCAGATCGATGTCGAGGCGATGGGCTACGCCGGGCCGGATGTGGACGCGGAACTGATCATCATGTCCGCCAGGATGTGGCAGGAACTGGGTTTGTCCCGCCTGGTGCTCGAGCTGAATTCGCTGGGATCCCTGGAAACCCGCCGAAAATATCGTGAATCGCTCGTCAATTACTTCTCGGCCGTGAAATCGAAGCTGGATGAAGATAGTATTCGGCGCCTCGAGCAGAACCCGCTGCGTATTCTGGACAGCAAGAATCCTGACATGCAGGAGCTTATTGCGGATGCGCCGGTCATGCTCGACTACCTCGACGATGAATCGGCGCAGCATTTTGCGGAGTTGAAGGTGCTTCTGGATGCCGCAGGCATCTCCTACAGCGTCAATCCGAGACTCGTGAGAGGGCTGGACTATTACAATCGGACGGTATTCGAGTGGGCTACCGACGCCCTGGGGTCTCAGGGTGCGATCTGCGCAGGCGGCCGTTACGATGGCCTGGTCGAAAAACTCGGCGGCAGATCGACTCCGGCTATCGGTTGGGCGATGGGTGTGGAGCGACTTGTCGGCCTGTTCGAGGAATGCGGCGGTAAGGCGCCGGATGCGGGCCCGGACGTGTATATCGTGGCGGTTGGCGATGCTGCGCTTGGCCGAGGCTTCGAAATTGCCGAAAATCTTCGCGAGGCGATTGCCGGCATACGCATAGAATTGAACCTGGGTGGCGGCAGTTTCAAGTCACAACTGAAGCGTGCCGACAAGAGCGGCGCAGAATTTGCTTTGGTACTCGGCGACGACGAGGTCGCGGAGAACCGGGCCGGGCTGAAGCCCCTGCGGACTGATCAGGATCAGGCAAGCGTTGCGCTTGAGGATCTGGCCGTCGAGCTAGCTGGCCGGCTGCAACGGAATGAAGACTCGGGTCTTCATCACCGGAGTGCAGACCAGGATCCTGTTTCAACAGCAAAGAAATAGATTGGATATACAAGGGCGTAATTTGTGGACGAACTACAATCGGAAAAAGAACAAATTGAGGCGATGCGAGACTGGTGGCGGGAGAATGGCCGCTTCGTGATTGGCGGCATTGTGCTCGGTGTCGGAATACTGGTTGGCTGGAGTCAATGGAAGGAATATCGGCTGACGGCACGGCTGGAGGCGTCAGCTCGCTATGAGACGCTGGCAAATCAAGTCAGTGGCGGCATGGTCGATGCAGCCGAGGGCACCGCAAACGATTTGTACGATAACTACGCGTCGACAAGCTATGCGGCACTGGCGAGGCTTGCGATGGCCAGACTCTATATGGACAGGGGCCGTGATCAGGACGCAGCGGATACGCTCGAAGCACTGCTTGCGACACGCGGGGGTAGCGAAACGCAGATGGTCGGCCGGCTTCGGCTGGCCAAGATATACCTCTACCAGGACAAGCCGCAGGAGGTCGTCGATTTGCTCGCGGGCTTTGAAGACAGTGCTTTTGCGGCAAGATACGACGAGCTTCTTGGTGACGCGCACGCCACGCTGGGACAAATCCCGGACGCTGCCGCCGCCTACGCACGTGCAATGGCTGACGACCCCAGGGCACCAACGGTCAATCGATCCCTGATTCAGATGAAAATTGTCGATCTGCCGGACGATGAGCCTGCCCCGGACGAGGCTGCGTCCGAGGAGCCCGCGGCCGATGCATCTGTCGAACCTGCGGCCGACGAAGTTGTCGAACCTGCGGTTGAGTCCGGGGAAAGTCAATGAGATTCCTGACCCGCCTTTTACTGCTTGGCACGGCGTCAGGCGTAATGGGCCTGATTGCGGGCTGCGGCCTGTTCGGCGGCGACGACGACGTATTGCCGCCGAAAGAGCTGATCAAATTCAAAGCGACATTGCCGGTCAAGAAAATCTGGTCGGCCAAGCTTGGTAAAGGGTCTGAGTTCCTGAGAGTCGGACTATCACCGGCAGGAGACGGCGATCGAATTTACGCTGCAAGTCATAACGGTGTTGTAACTGCTTTCAATCCCGAGAATGGCAAGCAAATCTGGCGGGTCGACGTCGATGTGATGTTATCGGCCGGTCCCGGTGTTGGAGAAAATTATGTGGTTGTCGCCGGCAGCGACGGCGACCTCATTTGTCTCGCTGCCAACGACGGCCACGAAGTCTGGCGGATTAACATCAATGGTGAATCACTTTCCCGACCGCTGATAAGAAACGGCTCCATCGTCGTGCAAACGATCGATGGAAAGCTGCAGGTTTATTCTGTGTTTGACGGTAAAGAACAATGGTCGATCGAGCAAAGTCCGCCGCGTCTTACGTTGCGCGGTACCTCATCACCGGTCATTGTCGGCACAACGGTTGTCGCGGGATTTGACAACGGGCGTCTCGTGGGCACTAACCTCAGCTCGGGTGTGACGCAGTGGGAGGCGATGTTATCGCCGCCGTCAGGTCGGTCAGATCTCGATCGCCTGGCCGATGTAGACGGTTCGATGGCGGTAATTGACCAGGATATCTACGCTGCAGGATACCAGGGAAGGCTCGCAGCCGTTGCGTCGGAGTCCGGACAAATTATTTGGGCGAGGGACATCTCGACCCATGTCGGCGTAGGCGTCGATTTCGCTAATGTGTATTCAATTGATGAATCCGGAGAACTTATTGCGCTGTTGCGGCGCAACGGCTCCGAGGTCTGGCGTCAGGATGCGTTACTGCGGCGGGAACCGACGTCGCCCGTCGCATTCGACAACGCCGTGGCAATCGGTGACCTGGAGGGCTATGTCCACCTGTTCAGCAATGTCGATGGCCGCCCGGTTGCGAGGTTCCGCGTTGGCAAAGGACTGTTGTCGGGAGCACCAGTCGTGATTGGTGACCGGCTTTACGTGCAAAGCGAGTCCGGTAAGCTCGAAGCCTATGCGGTCCGGCGGCCCGAGCGGAAACGTGACGCGCCGGACATAGCGGCCGAGGAAACCTAGTTGGACCACCAGGCCACGATGGCTTCGGTTAAATCAAATGCTGCCTGTCATTGCACTCATCGGTCGGCCGAATGTCGGCAAATCGACACTATTCAACCGCCTGACCCGGTCGCGTGACGCGCTGGTTGCCGATTATCCGGGACTGACGCGAGACCGTCAGTATGGCTTCGGCAAGCTCGGCCCGGTTCCTTACCTCGTCATAGACACGGGCGGCGTTGCCGGCGGCGAGGTCGGCATCAAGGAGTTGATGGTCGAGCAAACCGAACGCGCGCTGCGGGAAGCGGACGTGGCGATCGTCATGGTCGATGGGCGCTCGGGCCTTACCGCGGCCGATGAACATGTCGCCGAACTGGCACGCCGTCACGCCAAATCGAGCTGGCTCGCTGTCAACAAAGCGGAGGGCCTCGATTCGGCAATCGCCTGCAGCGAGTTTCACGGGCTCGGCATTGGAGAACCAGTGGCGATTTCTGCTACGCACGGCGATCGCGTTGGCGCACTCATGGATGAAGTGCTTGCGCCGTTCGCCTCTGATCAGCCGGGGGACTCCGAAGCGGAAGAATCCGAGACGGACGCGGGAGTTGCACTTCGCATCGCGGTAATCGGGCGTCCCAATGTCGGCAAATCAACGCTGATCAACCGGCTTGTCGGCGAAGAGCGCCTCGTTGTCTTCGGGGAGCCTGGTACGACCCGCGACAGCGTTGCTGTGCCATTTGAGCGGGACGACAAACACTACGTGCTTATTGATACCGCCGGCGTCAGGCGCAAGGGCGAAAGTCCACGAGATAGTAGAGAAGTTCAGTGTAATCAAAGCGTTGCAGGCGATGGAGCGGGCCCAGGTCGTCATCGCAGTGCTCGATGCCCAGGAAGGCGTTACCGAGCAGGATGTCAGTCTGATGGGGCTGGTCGTGGAGCGAGGCAGGGCGCTCGTCGTCGTTGCCAACAAATGGGACGGTCTGTCGCGGGACCAGAGGCGTCACGTCAGGGACGAGCTGGATCGGCGACTGCCGTTCCTGGGATTTGCGGAGCGCATGACAATTTCAGCCCTGCACGGTACCGCAGTCGGTGATTTGCTGCCGGCTGCAGAACGCGCCTATAAGGCCGCAACGCGAGACATGTCTACTACGGATCTCAACAAAGCCCTGGAAAAGGCGGTGATCGCCCATCCACCACCACTGGTCAGAGGCCGTCGTATTCGCCTCCGCTATGCGCATCAGGGTGGCCGCAACCCACCGGTCATCGTAATTCACGGCAATCAGACCGAGCGCTTGCCTGAAGCATACCGGCGTTACCTGATCAACAGATTTCGCAAGGTATTTCGATTGAAAGGAACGCCTGTACGATTGTTATTCAAGACCAGTGAAAACCCGTACAAGGGCCGGCGCAACAAGCTGACGCCCCGTCAGGAGCGCAAGCGCAAGCGCCTGATGAAGCATGTCAAACGATAGACAAATACGCTGATGTGTCCTTTTGGCTCGCCCGACTAAGCTGCTATAACAAACGCATGGATACACAAAGCAAGTCCATGCAGGTCTCAGGCAGGTTCCAGATGCATCGTGGAGGATTTCTGGAATCGCCGACGATCGCGTACGAGACCTGGGGCGAACTGGAGGGCAATGGGGACAACGCGATACTCCTGTTCGGCGGGCTGTCTCCGTCCGCGCACGCTGCTTCGTCTCCGGAAAATCCTGCCGCCGGATGGTGGGAGGACATGATCGGTTCCGGCTTACCGCTGGATACCGACCGCTACTTCGTCATCTGCATCAATTCGCTCGGCAGTTGCTTCGGCACGACAGGTCCCGCATCCATCGACCCGCTGACCGGCGAGCGATACCGGGCTGCATTTTCCGGTGCTCACGCTCGAAGATGTTGCCGATGCCGGCTACGAAGTTCTGCAACATCTCGGTGTCGAAAAATTATGCAACCGTAGGCTGTTCGATGGGTGGCATGACTGCGCTCGGGTTTTGCGTCAGACATCCGGAGGTCAGCGAGGCGCTCGTGGCGATTTCGTCGGCTACCCGGGCGCTGCCGTTCGCAATCGCAGTCAGATCCCTGCAGCGGGAGATCATCCGACGGGACCCGAAATGGAAGGGTGGCGATTATGACCCCGCAGACCCGCCAATCATTGGCCAACGATTGGCGCGTAAGCTGGGCATGATGACCTATCGATCGCCGCAGGAGTGGGAACAAAGATTTGGCCGCGAGCGGGTTGCCGCCGAAGATCATGCGGGAAATCCGTTCTATATTGATTTCGAGGTCGAGTCTTATCTCGAATCACGGGCTGACAGGTTCGCGGGGCAGTTCGATCCGAATTGTTACCTGTATTTGTCCCGCGCGTCGGACCTGTTCGACCTGGCCGAGCACGGCGGTTCGCTGAAAAGAGGCTTTAAGAAACTCCAATTGAAGCGGGCCATGGTCATCGGTGTCAGAACCGATATTCTTTTTCCGCCTCATCAGCAGAAGGAACTCGCGGACGGCTTGTCAAAAGTCGTCGAAGATGTTCATTACGTGCCGCTCGAGTGCATCAGAGGGCACGATTCTTTCCTCGTGGACATGGACGCTTTCCGTCCCGTCTTGTGCAACTTTTTTGAAACCTGCAACGACTGCTAGTCTGCGTACGCGAGTCACCGGAGCATTCACCTGCCTGACGGGCGATGCCACTATTCAACAGGCACGAGCAACAAAGCCGGGTCAACGGCATTCCCGTTCAGATAGGTGCCAAAGTGCAGGTGTGGACCGGTCACGCGACCCGTTGCGCCGACCTTGCCGATTGGCATTCCGGCTGTCAATTGCTGTCCTTCCTCGACGCCGATCTCGTCAAGGTGGCAGTACATTGTCACGAAACCCTGGCCATGATCGATGATTACGGTGTTGCCGTTGAAGAAGTAATTCCCTGTCGCCGTCACTGTTCCGTCGCCCGGCGCAATAACTGGTGTACCGAGATTTGCAGCGACGTCCATTCCTTTGTGCGGAGCACGCGGTTGCTCGTTGAAAAAGCGTCTCAATCCAAAACTCGAACTGCGTCGTCCGGCAACCGGTTCAATCAACGACAAGTCTGTCAAATCCACATCGCGCCAATTTATCAGCGCACCATCGATGATCTTTCGCTCCCTGCCTGCGCGATTTAATTGTTCTTCAGTCAGATCAACGTAAGCTTTGGCAACGGTCAGGTGCTGTTCACGATAAGCATGGTGTTTTACTTCAAACGTCAGCGTCGACGGTTCCTGGTCAACAATGCGAACAATTGCCTTCGCTGTACCGATAGACTGGTTCAGCGGGATGCCGATCACCGCAACCCACTCGTCTTCGCGCCGGAGCACGAGCACCCTCATGTCGTCAAACATGACAATCGGTCGGGAATCCGAGTTTGCGCCTATGGCAACGACGGCCGTCCCGCCAGGGCGTGGTGCATGTTCGGGAATCGCATTCGCTGCAGACGTCAGCCAGAAGAGGCTCACTGAACACATCACTGCGAGCCGCTTAATCATTTGACGACGGCTCTTTCTTTACTTTATCAACGGTGGCAATGAGACTGCCGCGAGCCAGTCGTGTGGTAATTCCGCTACCCGGCTTCATCACCGATGCATCGGTCAGGACTTTGCCGGTAGCCGAGTCACTGACGATCGCGTAGCCACGTTCCAGCGTTGCCAGCGGACTGACCGACTGCAATGCCCGTTCGGCCAGATTGAGTTGATTTCTGAGGCGCACGACCGATCCTGTACCGTAATTACTCAGGCGCTGATTCAATTCGCTCAGGCGGTGCATGGCATATTGGACTTCGATCGCCGGCGAGCGTTGCAACAAGCGGGCACGAACAAGCTCGATTCCTCGTGAGCGTCTCACGAGGTCGTGCCGCATGGCGCCCGTCAGCACCTGTCTGAGGTTTCTGAGCCAATCGATCTGCCTGGCGACGGTTGCAGCCGGGCTGCTTTGCGACAAGCGGCGGCTCAGCCAGTCGAGTTCCTGATAATGGTCCTCGAGATAACGGCGCCCCAGCGAGGCGATCCGTGCCGTGGTCGCGGTGAGCGAGCGCAGCCATTCCGCCTGGTCCGGGACCACGAGTTCCGCGGCACCTGAGGGAGTCGGCGCGCGAAGGTCGGCGACGAAGTCACTTATCGTGAAATCCACCTCATGTCCGACAGCGCTGACGACGGGTATTGGACATTCGCTGATCGCTCTGGCGACAAGCTCCTCATTGAACGGCCACATGTCTTCGAGAGAACCGCCGCCGCGGGCAACGATGATGACGTCGCATTCGCCCCGGACTACGGCGGCATTGAGAGACCCGACAATCTGCTTTGCTGCGGCCTCTCCCTGCACGGCGGTCGGATAAATAATCACCGGAATGGCCGGAAAGCGGCGCTTCAGGACGGTCAGGATGTCGCGTATTGCTGCCCCGCTCGGTGAAGTCACCACGCCAATGCGTTTGGGCAGTGCCGGCACAGCTTGTTTCAGACTCTCGTCAAACAGCCCTTCGGCGGCGAGTTTCTTCTTGAGCGCCTCGAAACGACGGCGCAACTCTCCTTCGCCGGCCGCTTCGACCTGTTCGACGATGAGCTGATAGTCGCCGCGTGCCTCATAGATGCTGACGCGGCCGAAGGCGAGCACCTGATCACCATCCTTGAGCTTAATGGTCGGTCCGCGCTGTCTTTGCCGAAAAAACGCACAGCGGATTTGTGCGGAGTCGTCTTTGAGGCTGAAATAAACATGGCCCGACGCCGGCCGGGCGAGATTGGAGATCTCGCCCTCGACCCAGAGGCGGGCGATGCCCTGCTCGAGCAGTGTTCGCACCTGGCGGTTCAGCTCGGAGACGCTGATGGCACTTTGCTGGGGGCTTTCGGTCAACGGATCGTGCATCGCCGCAGTATACCCGTACCTCAGAGCGCAACGGTCTGGAAATAACTGTCGCCGCCCCGTTTACCCGCATTTGCCCGACGCGTACAATTGATCGATTAAGCTACTGAAACGTCGGGTCCATATGCACATAGTCAAGGAAGCACTGACATTCGATGATGTCCTCCTCCAGCCGGGCTATTCCGATGTGCTGCCGGCCGAAGTTGATCTCACAACCAGGTTGACTCCGGAAATTACGCTCAACATTCCGCTGCTCTCTTCCGCCATGGACACAGTGACGGAAGCCAGGCTCGCCATTGCGCTTGCCCAGGAAGGCGGCATCGGCATTATCCACAAGAACATGCAGCCGGAGGAGCAGGCGCGCCAGGTCCAGCGGGTCAAGAAATACGAAAGCGGCATCGTCAGGGATCCGATTACGGTCTCGCCCGACATGACCATCCGGGAAGTGATGGAGCTAACTCATGCGATGGGTATTTCCGGCGTTCCTGTCGTGGAGAACAGGGAAACGCTCGGCATCGTCACGCAACGGGACCTGCGCTTCGAGACACAGCTCGATGCGCCGGTCTCAACCGTCATGACGCCGAAAGAGCGTCTCGTCACCGTGCGGGAGGGCGCCGACGACGACGAGGTGCTGTCGCTGTTGCATCAGCACCGCATCGAAAAAGTTCTCGTCGTGACCGAGGATTTCGAGCTACGCGGCATGATCACCGCCAAGGACTTTCAGAAGGCGAGTGACTATCCGCACGCGTGCAAGGACGTCAGGGCCGCACTTCGGGTCGGTGCCGCGGTCGGTACCGGAGCTGACACGGACGAACGCGTGGAAGGCCTCGTGAAAGCCGGCGTCGATGTCCTGGTCGTCGATACCGCGCACGGTTTCTCGAAGGGCGTCATCGACAGAGTCAAAAGAACCAAGAAGCAGTACCCCGACCTGCAGGTCATTGCCGGCAATATCGTATCAGCGGACGCGGCTTTGGCGCTCGTCGAAGCGGGCGCGGATGCCGTCAAGGTCGGCATCGGGCCAGGCTCTATTTGCACGACCCGGGTGGTTGCAGGCGTCGGCGTGCCACAGGTTTCGGCCGTCGCCGAAGTTGCTGAGGCGCTGAAGAAAAAGGGTGTGCCGCTCATTTCCGACGGCGGCATCCGTTACTCGGGCGACATCGCCAAGGCGCTCGTCGCAGGTGCGCACTCCGTCATGATTGGCAGCCTTTTTGCCGGCACCGAGGAGTCTCCCGGTGAAGTCGAGCTGTATCAGGGCCGCTCGTACAAGAGTTATCGAGGCATGGGTTCGGTCGGCGCAATGGGTCAGGACCACGGTTCCTCGGACCGATATTTCCAGGACGCGACCGAGGAGCTTGAGAGACTGGTACCCGAGGGCATCGAGGGACGGGTCGCCTACAAAGGTGGCATGGTCGCGATTGTGCATCAGTTAATCGGTGGCGTGCGAGCCGCGATGGGCTATACCGGCAGCCGCGATATCGAAGAAATGCGTAGCAAGCCGAAGTTCGTTCAAATAACCGGCGCCGGCATGCGTGAGAGTCATGTCCACGACGTGTCAATCACCAAAGAAGCGCCAAACTACCGCAGCAACCCGTAAGCGATCTGCGGCGTAATCGCACAAATGTCTCAGGCCATTCCCGTTTCCTCAGACGCTCGGGCCGATATCCACGCGCATCGCGTACTGATCATCGATTTCGGTGGCCAGTACACGCAGCTAATCGCGCGCAGGGTGCGTGAATGCGGTGTGTATTCCGAGATTCATCCCTGGGATATGGACGAGGAGGCTATCGCTGATTTCAAGCGTTCCGGCGTCGTATTGTCCGGTGGGCCCGAGTCGGTCAACATCGACAACCCGCCGCATGTTGCGCAAGCCATCTTCGAGTTGGACGTCCCCGTGCTCGGCATCTGTTACGGCATGCAGGCGATGGCCGCACAGCTTGGAGGAAAAGTCGAGGCATCTACCCATCGTGAGTTCGGCTACGCGGAAATAACGCCGCTCGACTCGGAGCTGCTCGCGGGCCTCAGCGATGCACCAGACGCGTCGGAGCCGTTGCTCAAAGTGTGGATGAGCCACGGTGACCGGGTTGAAGAAGTGCCGCCTGGTTTCGCAATTACAGGTAAGAGCGCCAATTCGCCTCTTGCCGCTATGGAAGACCGGCAGCGAAAGTATTACGGCGTGCAGTTTCATCCTGAAGTCACGCACACGCCTCAGGGCCAGACGATCATCAATCGTTTCGTTCGTGACATCTGCGGGTGCCCCGGAGACTGGACGGCAGGTAACATCGTCAACGACGCAGTTGCGCAGGTACGCGAGAAAGTCGGCACGAGAAAAGTGTTACTCGGCCTCTCGGGCGGCGTCGATTCGTCCGTCGTGGCTGCGCTGTTGCACGAGGCGATCGGAGACCAGCTGTTCTGCGTTTTTGTCGATACTGGCCTTCTTCGCTACCACGAAGGCGATCAGGTAATGGACACCTTTGCGGAGCACCTGGGCGTTCATGTCATTCGTGTTGATGCCGCGGACCGCTTCTTTCACGCATTGGCGGGAGTAAGCGATCCCGAAGAAAAGCGAAAAATAATCGGCCGCAGGTTCGTCGAGATATTCGAAGAAGAAGCAGGAAAACTCCAGGACATTGACTGGCTCGCGCAGGGTACGATCTACCCGGACGTCATCGAGTCTGCTGGCGCCGGCACCGGCAAGGCCCGTGTGATCAAGTCACACCACAATGTCGGCGGTTTGCCTGCACAAATGCGGTTGCGGCTCATCGAACCCTTGCGTGAACTGTTCAAGGACGAAGTTCGCAGCATCGGTATGGAGCTTGGGCTACCCAGGGAGATGGTCTTCCGTCATCCGTTTCCGGGGCCCGGACTGGGTGTCCGCGTACTGGGTGAAGTAAAGCCCGAATACGTCGAATTGCTTCAGCTCGCCGACAAGATCTTTATCGAAGAACTCAGAAAAAACGATTTGTATGACAAGACCAGCCAGGCTTTTGCCGTGTTCCTGCCCGTCCGCTCGGTCGGCGTCATGGGAGACGAGCGTCGATACGACTACGTCATTGCACTGCGCGCCGTCGAGACCATCGATTTTATGACAGCCAGATGGGCGAGGCTGCCGTATGAGTTTCTGGAGCAGGTGTCACTGCGGATCATCAATGAAGTAGACGGCATTTCACGCGTGACTTACGACATTTCCGGCAAGCCGCCTGCCACCATAGAATGGGAATGAGCTGGGCCGATACTGACATTCACTTGATGCGGGCCGCCATTGCCGAAGCGGAAAAGGCAATGGCATCAAAGGAAATTCCGGTCGGCGCAATTGTTGCCTGCTCCGGTAATATCATCGGCAAGGGTTTCAATCGAACGATTCAGGATTCTGACCCGAGCGCGCATGCCGAAGTCGTCGCAATCCGCAATGCCGCGGCAGGTCAGAAAAACCACAGGCTGACCGGTGCGACGATGTATGTCACGCTCGAACCCTGCGCGATGTGCGTGGGCGCGATGATTCAGGCACGTATACAAAGGCTGGTGTTTGGCGCGTACGACCCGAAAGCCGGTGCCGTTGGCAGCGTTTTGGATTTGAGCGCTATCAAAGAATTCAATCACCGTATTGAGATCAACGGCGGTCTGCTCGCAAAGGAATGTTCGGCGATCCTGAAAGAATTCTTTGCCGAAAAACGATCATAAAGAATCGCCAGTCAGGACGGGCCCCTACAATCGTTCTATTAGTACCTGTTGGAGCCCGTCCTGACGGGCGATGTCTACGATCGATCTATTGACGTCTGTTGGAGCCCGTCCTGACGGGCGATTTCTCAGTTGTTACTGGCCATCTCTATCGACGCCTCTGGCTCCAGCTCTTCTTCCTGTGGCTCACTTGCCGATATCCAGCGAAGAATATTGTAGTAACTGCGAATATTGTTGACGTACAGCACCGGTTCCCAGCCGCGCGCGTAGCCGTATTTCACTCGTGAGTACCATTCACGTTTGGCGAGCAGTGGCAGTGCCTTGCTGATGTCGATCCAGGTGTCCGGATCGCCACCTTGCCATTCGACGATCTGACGCGCGTCTTTGATGTGGTTAAAGCCAACGTTATAAGCGGCAAGCGCCATCCAGGTTCTGTCGGGTTCCTCGACGCTATCAGCAATTCGTTCGGTCTGGCGCGCATAAAACCTCGCACCACCGAAAATACTGCTCTCCGGATCCATGCGATCGTCGATATCCAGATAGTCGGCGGTTGCCTCGGTCAGCATCATGAGGCCCCTGACACCGGTTGGCGACACGGCATGAGATCGCCAGTGGGACTCCTGGTAACCGATCGCTGCCAGCAGCCGCCAGTCGACGCCATTCAGTTCGCCCGCCTCCTCGAACCAGGGTCGATATCGAGGCAGCCGGCTGTCGAAATGCCTGATGAACGCTCTCGTGCCGACATAATCGAATTTCTTGGTGTGGCCGTAATAGCGGTCGCGTACCTGAGCAAGCAAGCCCGAGCGCTCCGCCATGATCAGATAGTCATCGGCTCGTGCGAGTAGCCTGTCACCATCTCCTTTTCGATACGCCCAGGCGATTGGATCCGCAATCTCGAGATCAAGCGCCACACGCAGGTCCGGATAGAAGTGCCGTTGAATGTTGAATTCGGTGCTGTCCGCGACCGTGAAATCGAGTTCGCCATGTGCGACCTTCTCCATGAGGTCGGCAACCTCGACGTCCGCATTCTCAGACCACTCCAGGTCCGGATATACCTGGCTCAGTGACGCGAGCATGTCGGAGTGACTACTACCGGCAACCACTTCGATCGACCTGCCGATTGCCTCCTCAATCGACCGGGGTTTGCCGGTGCCCAATTTGTAGATGAGGTGCATATCGACGGCGTCGTAAGGATGACCGAAGCTCAGATATTCGCGCCGTGATTCGGTAATCGAGAGGCCTGCTGCGGCCATGTGCGATTCACCCGAGATCAGTTGCGGCAAAATTTCAGAGACATTGTCGACAGTGCTAACCACCAACGTCACGCCGAGCTGCTCGGCGAACCCGCGCACCAAATCGAACTCCGGCCCGGCCGGACCGTCGGGGCCAACGAAGTACGTAGTCGGGCTGTGGCGCGTGACTACGCGCAACTCACCAACTTCGACTACCTGATCAAGCAAGGAAGGCGCTGAAGAGCACGTACCGACGAGCCCCGCCACCAGCGTGTAGAACAAAAGGCGCAAATCTGATCTCCGTTTAGAGATCCGGCGCGTCCCGCATCGGACCTTCTCTTATTTGACCAATACCTGCCATAGCAATTCATTGCATCGGCTGTCGTTCTTACGCTTATAAATCATGAGCTTATATATGGCCGCTGAATAGCGTGACCTTGGAGTGCAGCCTCATGAGGCCCATAGGCTACCTCAGGTGCAGCCTGATTTCACTGTTAGTGCACCGCTCCTTATTCGCAAACGTGCCAATTTAGACTCAAAAAAGAATAGAATCTGCAGCCCGTCGGTGGAGAGGTGCCGGAGTGGTCGAACGGGCTTGACTCGAAATCAAGAGTACGGTTTTCCGTACCGTGGGTTCGAATCCCACCCTCTCCGCCAGTAAAGCAAAAACGGGTCCCAACGGGACCCGTTTTGCTTTACAAGCAGAGGGTCAGGGATGAGAACCCTGTTCGACAAAACGCGGCAGCGTTTTGGACGCACGCAGTGCGCCCCGGAGGGGTGAGAATCGCCCTGAGGCGATTCGAATCAATCCCACCCTCTCCGCCAGATTTCATCGATCCATACCGAAGACATGGGTTACAGTTTATTCCGGAGACATAAGTAACACTCTTGCACTAATCGGATTTTCGACATGAGTACCCCCGCTATGATCACGCGACGCGACTGCCTCAAATACTCGGCCCTGGCCTGTGCTGCTTCAACACTGCAGCCCGGTTTGCTGGAGGCGCTCGAGGGCGGGAACCTCATCACGCGAGCCATTCCCTCCTCGGGAGAGGAGTTGCCGATTGTGGGCCTGGGCAGTTCTGCAACATTTTCATCGGTCGCTCGTAGCGACGACGTGAGTGCATTGCAGGGCGTACTTCGTATCCTCTTCGAGAATGGTGGCAGCGTATTCGACACGGCGCCGGCCTACGGCGCGTCCGAGGAAGTCGCGGGCAAGATCGTGCAGGAGCTCGATGCAAGCAAAAAAGTCTTTTGGGCTACGAAAGTAAACGTCGCCCGTCGCGGCGGTGGTTCGGCTGACCCGGCTGCCGCACGTGCGCAGATCGAGCGGTCGTTCCAGCGAATTGGTAAAGACCCGATTGACCTGATCCAGGTGCATAATCTGGCCGACATCCCCACGCAACTGGGTATTCTGAAAGAGCTCAGGGATGAAGGCAGGCTGCGGTATATCGGGACGACATCAACAAGGACGAGTCGCTATCCGGATCTTGCAAAGGTAATGCGTGAAGAGCCGATCGATTTCATCGGCGTGGATTACGCGGTGGATAACCGCGAATCGGCCGAGATCATATTGCCGCTGGCACAGGACCGCGGCATCGCCGTTTTAGCTTATGTACCGTTCGGCCGTACCCGCTTATGGCGTCGCGTGGCCGGTCGCACGGTACCGGAGTGGGCGACAGAGTTTGGTGCACATTCGTGGGCGCAATTCTTTATTAAATACGTTGCTGCTCACCCGGCCGTCACGGCAGTAACGCCGGCTACCAGCAAACCAAAAAATATGCTGGATAACCTGGGTGCAGCGGTCGGTGAGCTCCCTGATAAAGCATTGCTTCGACGCATGGAGGCACTGGTCGAGTCGTTACCACCCGCCTGATATCCGGTTTTATTCCCGCTTGGCTGGCATTATCATGCGCTTACGTTCAGAAACGGAAACGACGCATGCCAGGACTATATTTTGAGGAATTCACGGTTGGACAGAAATTCCAGCACGCGATACGCAGGACGATTCTCGAAGCCGACAACGTGTGGTTCAGTGCTCTGACACATAATCCCGCCCCGCTGCATATCGATGCCGAGTATATGAAGGGCACTGAATTTGGCAGGCCGATCGTTAACAGCTGTCTGACCTTGGCATTCATGGTTGGCATATCGGTCGGCGACACAACGGTCGGCACCACTGTTGCCAACCTGGGGTGGGATGAAGGGCGATTTCCGAAACCGCTTTTCCCCGGTGACACAATTCATATCGAGACTGAAGTGCTGGAATTAAGGGATAGCAAATCGAGGCAGGACAACGGCATTGTGATTTTCGCTCATCGCGCATTCAATCAGCACGATGAACTGGTGAGCGAATGCAAGAGATCGGCACTGATGCTTAGAGTGCCCAAGTGAGCCGGAGCTTTCTTTTCGTCCCGGCCGACAGCGAACGCAAGCTCGAAAAGGCTGCGGACTCGGAGGCCGATACGCTCATCATCGATCTCGAAGATTCTGTGGCGAGTTCCGAGCGGCCAGGCGCGCGAAAAACAGCGAGTCGTTTTGTTGCAAGTCACCCGGATCGCAATCTGTGGGTCCGTATTAATCCACTCGACACCGAAGACGCGCTCCTCGACTTACGTGAACTGATGCCCGCAGGACCCGCTGGCATTGTCCTGCCCAAGCCGCAGAGCGCCAGGGACACATTTCAACTTGCGAAATTGCTCGATGTATTTGAGCAGGAAAGCGACCTGGCGCAGGGCCAGACATTAATTATGCCGATCGCCACGGAGCGGCCGGCTGCATTGTTCCATTTGCATGAATACGCCAATGCGACGCCGCGACTGGCGGGCCTGACCTGGGGCGCGGAAGATCTGAGTGCCGCGGTTGGTGCTACAAGCTGCCGTGACGAGAAGGGCAACTGGCTGCCGCCTTATGAACTGGCCAGATCGCTTTGCCTCTTTGCAGCAGCGGCAGCCAACGTAGCGGCGATCGATACGGTGTTTACGGATTTCAGGGACACCGAGGGTCTGGCACGATACGCTTCGAATGCGCGCAGGGATGGGTTTTCGGGCATGCTTGCAATACATCCGGCTCAAGTCGAGCCGATCAATGAAGCGTTCATGCCGAGCAACGAGGAAATCGATCGCGCGACACGAATCGTCGAGTTGTTTGCTGCAAATCCCAAGGCCGGGACGGTGGGCATGGACGGCGAAATGATCGACAGACCCCACTGGGTGCAGGCGAAACGGATTCTCGAAATTGCGGATCGGATCAGATCAGCCTAGTGGAACAGATCGCTCGCGACGACCGGCATTTAAGAAAAACAGAATAACAAGGTGACGTGATGACCAAGATTTATGCTGTCGATTCCGCAACTGCTAGCCGAGCCTTGATCGATGCCGCCGGTTACGAGGAGATGTACGAAAAATCCGTGACCGACAACGAAGGCTTCTGGGCGGAGCAGGCGCAACGCATCGATTGGATCAAACCGTTCACGAAAGTCAAAGACGTCTCGTTTGCCCGGGACGACATCCGCATTCGCTGGTTTTATGATGGCTCGTTGAACGTCTGTTACAACTGCGTTGACCGTCACCTCGAAAGCAAAGGCGACGATGTCGCCATCATCTGGGAAGGGGACGACCCTGCTCGCGACCTAAAAATCACCTACCGCGAGCTGCACGGCCGTGTTTGCCGATTTGCAAATTCACTGAAGAAACTCGGCGCAAAAAAAGGCGACCGAATTACGATTTACATGCCGATGATTCCGGAGACTGCAGTTGCCATGCTGGCCTGTGCGCGTATAGGTGCAGTGCACTCCGTAGTCTTCGGCGGATTCTCGCCGGATGCGCTCGCAGGTCGTATTCACGATTGCGAATCGAATATCGTCATTACGGCAGACGAGGGCGTGCGCGGAGCAAAAGCGATCCCGCTGAAAGCCAATGTTGATATGGCGGCGGCAAACCCCTCAGTCACGACGCTTGAAAGGGTTCTGGTCGTGCGTAACACGGGGGCCGATATTGGCTGGGTCGACGGACGTGACGCCTGGCTGCACGAGTTGGAAGAACAAGTGGACGACGATTGCCCCTGTGAGGAAATGGGCGCGGAGGACCCGTTGTTCATACTTTATACCTCGGGTTCAACTGGCAAGCCGAAAGGCGTGCTGCATACGAGCGGCGGTTATCTTGTCTTTGCGGCACTGACACATGAATACGTCTTTGACTATCACCCGGGCGATATTTACTGGTGCACCGCAGACGTTGGCTGGGTGACAGGACATAGCTATATCGTCTATGGGCCCCTGGCCAATGGTGCCATCACGTTGATGTTCGAGGGCGTGCCCAATTATCCGTCTGCTTCGCGCTTCTGGGAGGTTTGCGACAAACATCAGGTCAATATTTGCTATACGGCGCCGACCGCGCTCAGGTCATTGATGCGCGAGGGCGACGAACCTGTCAGGCGAACGTCGCGCAAGAGCCTGCGTTTGCTGGGAACCGTCGGCGAGCCGATCAATCCCGAAGCCTGGGAGTGGTACTACCACGTCGTCGGCGACGAGCGCTGCCCGATCGTGGATACCTGGTGGCAAACAGAAACGGGCGGCATCCTGATCACTCCATTGCCCGGCGCTATGGCATTGAAACCGGGTTCCGCGGCAAAACCCTTTTTCGGCATTCAAGCCGCCATCGTTGATGACGATGGCAACGTTCTCGAAGGCGAGGTGGAGGGCAATCTCGTCATACTCAACAGCTGGCCTGGGCAAATGCGTACGCTCTATGGCGATCATCAACGCTTTGTCGATACCTATTTCTCAACGTTCGAGGGCTGCTTTTTTACCGGGGACGGTGTCCGGCGCGATGAGGATGGTTACTACTGGATCACGGGCCGCGTCGATGACGTACTGAATGTATCCGGCCATCGGATGGGTACGGCGGAGGTGGAGAGTGCGTTGGTGGCGCACAAGGCTGTCGCAGAGGCTGCTGTGGTCGGCTACCCGCATGACATCAAAGGGCAGGGCATTTATGCGTATGTGACGCTGATGCAAGGCGTCGCTGCCGATGACGAGCTGCTCGCCGAACTCAAGCTGTGGGTGCGAAAGGAAATTGGCCCGATCGCGACGCCGGATCTGATTCAGTGGGCGCCGGGATTGCCCAAGACGCGCTCCGGAAAAATCATGCGGCGAATCCTGAGAAAGGTCGCAGCGAACGACTATGGCGATCTTGGTGACACATCGACGCTGGCAGATCCGGCGGTGGTGGAAGATCTGATCGACAACCGAATGAATCGTTAAGATCGAACCGCCGGCATCGTCGGCAAAGTCCTGTCAGGCCCCGTTGAACATTACGACCCCTCAATTTTTGGAGGTGGCCTGCACTGATGCCGACTGCTCCTGGAGCGGTTCATCTTCTGCCGGCGGGTCGGCGACGGAATTGGCAGTCGGGACCGGCTGGCCGTCGCCAGGACTGTGCTCGAGGCGTTTGAATTCGGCAATCTGCTTTTCGTACTCTCTGACAAACTCTTCGCCAAACATGTGTGGGAATTCTCCCGAGTCGCGCTGCGTCATGATCGGGTAGAGCTCACAATAAAGTTGCCAATATCTGAGCTGATTCAGTGCATTGAACAACGGCTTTTTCTTGAGTGTTATATCGAAATTTTCCTGCAACTCATTCGGGTCAAAACGACCGACGAATTCGTTGAACGACACAGTCATGGCTGCGACTACAGCGTCGTGATGGAATATCAGGTCGCGACAGATCTCTTTGACGGCATCGATCGGACCAAGGTATTCGCCTTCCCGACCGACGAGCAATTGTTTCATCAAGCCCCTGGTGCTCTCGGATAATTTCAGCGGATTGTTGTGCCGCGGCAGTACGGTTGTCTGATCGAGGCGGAACATGCTCTTGAGATTCGCGCGGGATTTCAACAACGCTGTCGTACCGGCGATAAATTCCCCAAGGACCTGGCCTGCGTTACGCATTACCTCAACGGGATCGACCGACGGGTGAATTTCAGAGCGGCTGATGCCTGCGCCTTCAAGCAACGCATCCAACAGAGCTGCGGGCGCCACCTCTTTCGGCGGTGCAGGCGGCGCGACCGGTTTTCGCCTGGTCGTCGACTTCTTCACTGATCTCCTCGACCTGAGCCTCCTCGGCGAGACCGCCAAACAATGTGGACTTGAACGCCGCGTCGCCGGTAATCTCTTCTTCGTCGAGGAGTTGAATGATGCTCTTTAAGGCTTCCTCGGGAACGAGTTGTCCGCTGTGATCCGGCACGACAGAGGCGGGTGGATCAGGTGGCATCGCCAGGTCCTGACCTTCGTCGAGCGACACCACAAGTTTGAAGTCACCCATGCGGATCGTGTCGCCATCGAAAAGCCTGCGCGGGTTGCCCCTGCCAAGCGGCTCGTCGGCACCGTTGACATAGACGCCGTTGGTACTGATGTCGGCGATGTAATAGGCGCCGCTCTGGAAATCGACAGTGGCATGTTTTCCGGAGATATAGTGGTCCGGATCGGGCAGGATCCAGTCGTTGTCGAGCGAACGGCCGATCGTGCCGCCTTCTGCATCGAACTCACGGATATAGTCCTCCCCGAGGAGTTCCTTTTGTTCGCTTGTTACTTTCAGCCGCAGTGGCATTGCATCACTCGTCCATACACGTCCGCCGGGGCCGGAATGCTTCCGGCCCGGGGGAATAGTTATGCCAAATAGTGCAGCGAAGCAGTGATTTGGCGCTGCCAAGCAGTTCACATAAATCGATTTGACCGCGATACCTGGCGAGGCCCAAAAAGCGATAAATAGACCATATATGACAAATATTCCAGGGACTCGATAGCTACGGTATTGCGAGAAAATATTGGGTAAACTAATGGCCCGTCCTGGGCAACGTCAAAGCCCGCGAAACGACCCACAATGGCCAGCAAACGACTCTATAAAATCATCTTCGTAAGCCAGGGCAAGGTGTACGAGATCTATGCCCGCAACATTGGCCAGGGCGCCCTGTTCGGCTTTGTCGAGGTTGAGAAACTCGTTTTCGGCGAGCGCAGCTCGGTTGTCGTCGACCCCTCCGAAGAGAAGATCAAATCCGAGTTTGCAGGCGTCGAAAGAACGTATCTGCCGATGCACACCATCATTCGGATCGATGAAGTCAAAAAGCAGGGCGCGAGCAAGATCAGCGAGCTGGAGGGCGGGAATGTCGCACAGTTTCCCGTCCCCGTTTACACACCGGGTGGTGAATCATCCAGCTAGCGGCAATGGCGCTTGCGTTTACGGGTACCAGGCGGAGCAGGTATGATCCCGGTTCTTCAAACACTCTGCAGCGATTAAGGTTGCGTCAGCTTGTCCAAACCTGCGACTGATCTGCCGGTTCAAACTTCGATAAAAATGCTGGAGTTGCCGGGTCAGTCCGCGTTATCGGAATTCCGGCTCAACAAATTATTGTCCATCTTGCGGCAGTCCGGGCCGGGCATCGACGAAATCCATGCAAGATATGCCTATTTCGTCAGCGTCACAGAACCACTGAGCGCGCAACACAGCAAGCGCCTGGATGATTTGTTGCTCTCTGGCGATCCGGTCGTGCAGCTGCCACCAGATGCCAGGCGACTCTTTACCGTGCCCCGCCCAGGCACGATCTCCCCCTGGTCGAGCAAGGCGACGGATATCGCGCATGCCTGCGGCCTGGATACGATCGAGCGCATTGAGCGCGGCATCTGTTATGGACTACTGTTCAAATCAGACCCGGGCAAGGCGAGTCTCGCCGCGGTAGGCCGACACCTGTTCGATCGCATGACCGAAACGCTTATCGAAAACGGTGACCAGGCCGAAATGCTGTTCGAGACGCATGCGCCGTTGCCGCTTGGGACGGTTCCATTGCTGAAGGAAGGCCCGGATGCACTTGTCCGGGCAAACAGCGAGCTCGGTCTCGCTTTATCTGCCGACGAAATCGAATATCTGTACGCTAATTATGCAGATTTGCGGCGTAATCCCACCGACGCCGAACTCATGATGTTTGCCCAGGCGAATTCCGAACACTGTCGTCACAAGATTTTCAGGGCCGACTGGATCATCGATGGTGAGCCGCAAGACCTGAAACTCTTCGACATGATTCGAAGCACGACCGAGGCGAGCCCCAACGGCATCATCTCCGCTTACTCCGACAATGCCGCCGTGATCGAGGGCTGGCGAGGGCAACGCCTGATGCCCGGACGCGACCGGCAATATCGTTACAGCGATGAACCGATCCAGATCGTGATGAAAGTGGAAACCCACAATCATCCGACAGCGATTTCTCCGTTCCCGGGCGCCGCAACCGGATCAGGCGGAGAAATTCGCGATGAAGGCGCAACCGGCTTGGGCGCCAAGCCGAAAGCCGGGCTGACAGGCTTTACAGTCTCGCACTTGCGTATTCCCGGCTTCGCCCAGCCGTGGGAACAGGCCTTCGCTCATCCCGGCAGAATGGCTACACCGTTGGAAATCATGCTCGAGGGCCCGATTGGAGGCGCCGCCTTTAATAATGAATTCGGCCGGCCGAACCTGCTCGGTTACTTCCGCACGTTTGAAGCGCCGGGCCCAAGGAAAAACGAAATTCGCGGCTACCACAAGCCGATCATGATCGCCGGCGGCATGGGCAATGTTCGCGAAGAACATGCACTGAAGATCGATGTGCCCGTCGGCGCCAGGCTGGTGGTCATCGGGGGGCCCGCAATGTTGATTGGTCTGGGTGGAGGGGCTGCGTCCAGCCTCGCCAGCGGCGCCAGCCACGAAGACCTGGACTTCGCCTCGGTCCAGCGGGGCAATCCTGAAATCGAGCGCCGCGCCCAGGAGGTCATCGACCGGTGCTGGGCAATGGGCGAAGCGAACCCGATCCTGCTTATTCATGACGTGGGTGCGGGCGGTCTGTCGAATGCAGTGCCGGAGGCGGTCGACCATAGCCACCTGGGTGCGCGGGTCGAACTGCGTGATGTGCCGAACGCCGAACCGGGCATGTCGCCGATGGGTATTTGGTGTAACGAAGCTCAGGAGCGGTACGTCCTCATCATTGCCGACAAACGAATCGACGAGTTTTCGAACTTGTGTGATCGCGAACGTTGCCCGGTTGCGGTGATCGGCACTCTTACCGATGACCGGAATTTAGTTGTTACGGACAGGGAGTTCGGCAATCGCAGCGTCGACATGCCCATGGAAATGTTGCTCGGTAAGCTGCCGAAAACGACTCGCGATGTTACGCGCCTGCCGCGCCTGCGACAGGAACTGGATATTGACGGGATCGAACTCGAAGACGCCGTACTGCGCGTGTTGCGATTCCCGGCAGTGGCCGATAAATCATTCCTGATACACATCGGCGACCGAACGGTCGGCGGTCTTTGTGTGAGAGACCAGCTTGTCGGCCCATGGCAGGTGCCCGTCAGTGACGTGGCAATCACGGCAAGCAGTTTCGAGGGCATTAGCGGAGAAGCCATGTCGATGGGTGAGCGGACGCCGCTTGCAACGATAAACGCACCGGCATCCGGGCGCATAGCGGTTGGCGAAGCCGTCACTAACATTGCCGCTGCCGCAATCGACGACATCAGCAAAATCAGACTTTCCGCAAACTGGATGGCAGCCGCCGGGCACCCGGGCGAAGACGCCAATCTGTTCGATACCGTCAAAGCGGTCAGTCACGAGTTATGCCGTGAACTCGGCATTGCGATTCCGGTCGGCAAAGACTCGTTATCGTTACGAACTCAATGGCAAGATGAGGATGGCGAATACCAGGTAGTCGCACCGGTATCCTTGATCGTCTCGGCGTTTGCACCGGTTAGCGACGTTCGCCGCCACCTGACGCCACAACTGCAGCGCGTCGACGAAGCCAGCCACCTGTTGCTGATCGATCTGGGCGGGGGCGTCAGGCGGCTCGGCGGGTCCTGCCTGGCTCAGGCCTTTTGCCGCCACGGTGGTGAGACACCCGATCTCGACCACCCGCGGCGACTGCGAGATTTTTTCCAGGCGATACAAGAACTCAGAGAGAAACGTTTGATCCTTGCTTACCATGACCGCTCGGATGGCGGCCTTCTGGTCACGGTCGCCGAAATGATGTTCGCCGGCCGGCTCGGGGCGTCGCTAAGCCTGGCCGGGCCGGACCGCGATATCCTGGCACAATTATTCAACGAGGAACTCGGCGCAGTAGTGCAGGTGGCTGACAGCAAGCTGGGCGAAGCCCAGGCGGTCCTGGACAGGCGTGATTCCGCATGGGTGCTGATTGGACAGGTCGATTCGGACGACCGACTGAGCATTTGCAGCGACGACGAGGTCGTCTTCAGCATGGATCGTATTCGCATGCAGCGGGAATGGTCGGAGACGAGTTACCGGCTGCAATCTCTCCGCGATAATCCTGAAACGGCGCGGGAAGAGTATGACCGCATTCTGGACAGCAAGGATCCGGGTCTGGATGTTCGTCTCAACTTCGATCCGTCCGAAGATATCGCCGCCCCGTTGATTGGAGGCGAGAAACCGCGAGTTGCTATTCTCAGGGAGCAGGGCGTAAACAGTCAGTACGAGATGGCGGCAGCTTTCATGCGTGCGGGCTTCGACGCGATCGATGTGCACATGAGCGACCTCTTCGACGGCAGAGATGAACTGGGAAATTATCAGGGCATTGTCGCCTGTGGCGGATTCTCGTTCGGTGATGTCCTCGGTGCCGGTGGCGGCTGGGCAAAATCCATTCTTAATCATTCACAGACGTGCGATCAGTTTGCGGAATTTTTTGCACGCGGCGATAGTTTCGCTCTCGGCGTTTGCAACGGCTGTCAGATGCTGTCGCACCTGCGGGAATTGATTCCCGGCTCCGCGTACTGGCCAAATTTTCTTCGCAACAAATCAGAGCAATTCGAGGCCAGGTTCAGCCTGGTTGAAATAGGTGACAGTCGATCCGTTTTCTTGTCGGGTATGGCAGGTTGCCGACTACCGATCGCTACGTCGCACGGGGAAGGACGAGCGAGTTTCTTCAACGCGACTGACCAGGCGGTGGCAGAGACACTGGTGGCACTTCATTACATTGATAATTATGGAAACGTTGCTGAGACCTATCCGAGCAACCCGAACGGCTCCGTAAACGGAATCTGTGGTCTCAGCAATGAAGATGGCCGCGTTACTATCATGATGCCGCACCCCGAACGAGTCGCAAGAACGACGCAAAACTCGTGGCACCCGGATAACTGGGGGGACGATGGCGCATGGATGCGAATTTTCAGAAATGCCCGGGTCGCGGTTTCCTAGAGGGGCCGCGGGACGTTTTTAATCGCTCAATCGGGGCTGAAGCCCCTCGTGCGAGGCGTTTCTGCGGGAGCTCTGCAAGTAGGAGGGCCTTGTAGGAGGGGCTTCAGCCCCGATTGAGCGATTGAACGATTGAGCACTCAAGCTCAGGCCGACGGCCTTAAACTGCTGTTGCCCTCCTGGACGAAAAACCGCCTGACTTTGATGGCACGAGTGAGTTTTCCGCGGCGCACGAAGCATTGATACAACATGTCCTTGAGCACTTCGAGCAAGACGCCAGCCTGTGCACGATTGAGCATGGGCAGGTCTTCTTCTTCGGTCGATTCGAACAGGATCTTCTTGATCGGTGCGAAACTGTTGTCATCGATCTCGGCGATGTCCTGCGCGATCATGACTTCGTCAAATGCCTTGAGTCTGCCGCTATCGCCAATTGTCGGAAACGAGCTTGCCGCGGTGCGTCTGCACATCGATGCAAATGCATTGAAACTATTGTTCGAGTAACAGGCGAGCGCCTCCCGAAAGAGAATTTCCGTGACTTTCGGCAGATAGGAGAACGAGAATTTTTCTTTCGGTCTCTCGAGCTCGATGAAGTTCCTGTATAGCTCGATGCCGTCGTCTTTGTATTCCTTGACTGCGAAGCGCAGAAATATCGGCGCATGGCAGGCATCGCATTGATAAACGAGTCCTACGTGCTTCGGCTTATCTTTCAGCAGATTCGCAAAGTCAGGAACGGACTGCGACGTCATGTGGGCATAGACACCGCAATACGGGCACTCCAGACCGAATTGCTCGTCGGTCTGCTGCTGAAGCCCCTGGTCCCGCTCTATTATGATTGCCATTGTTCTCTTTCTTATGCTGCTGGTGGCTTTCTTTAATGTGAAGCCTGACAGCAGCTTATCAGTATATCCTCAGTATCCACCTCAGCCGCTTTGGTTAAACATAATTCGGAAATCGGCTTTTCTTTTTTCATTGTCTGCATATTACTGACACTTTCTACTCGGGGACAGTTCCCCAGCGGCCGACGGCCGCCCTTGCCGCATCATTGATGGGTCGCGCAATCAGCGCATCCCGGCTCAGACTGACGTCGAAACGGGCGCCATCCGCCATTGGAACATAGGTCGCCGTTCCGTAGTAGGCGTCTACGCCCGGCGCCAGCAGCGGAAACCGCATGGCAATAGTCCAGACGTCCAGAAACGGTTCCGGCGACAACGCGTGCACGGTTCGAGGCTCAGTCCGCTCACGGTCAATGTCCGAAAACCGGCCGCTCAAACGTTCCAGGCGATAAATAGGGTCCAGGCCGAGGATCGTCGCAGGTGGCTTCCAGTTTATGAGTCGCGCATCCAACTGCCATTCGTTGCCGCGCAGTCTGTAGAACTGGTCTCGTTCGCCGCTGATCATCAGTCGCGCCTGATACTCGTCTGGCGCCAACTGTCTGAACTGAATACTTGAAATCACTTTTTCGGAAACCAGGCGGCCATAGCTGTAATAGTTGAACGCGAGCAGGAGAGCAGCGCCTGCCAACACCGCGGATACGACGCCACTGAGGCCAGACCCGCCCGCCCTGAGGATGCGACCACGCCGGGTGCAGCGAACCGCCCGTATCAAGAAGAACAACGTGAACAGCGTAAAGGTCACGCTGATTCCGATTAGCAGGTTCATCAGGCGCTCAGTCGCTTGTATTTGATGCGGTGCGGCCGCTCGGCGTCGCTGCCAAGGCGGCGTTTCCGGTCTTCTTCATACTCCGAGTAGTTGCCGGAGAACCAGACGACCTTGCTGTCACCTTCAAACGCGAGTATGTGCGTCGCTATCCGGTCGAGGAACCAGCGGTCATGTGAAATAACAACGGCAGATCCGGGGAATTCCAGCAAAGCCTGCTCCAAAGCCCTTAAGGTTTCGACATCGAGGTCGTTGGTCGGTTCGTCGAGTAACAGCAGGTTACCACCACCCTTTAGCATCTTTGCCAAATGGACGCGGTTTCTCTCACCGCCCGACAGCAGACCGATTTTCTTTTGTTGCTCGGCGCCGCGGAAATTGAACCTGCCGACATACGCGCGTGATGGTGTCTCGTAGTTGCCTACCTGCACCAGGTCCTGACCGCCAGATATTTCCTCCCAGATCGTGTTGCTGTCAACCAGGCTGTCGCGGGACTGATCGACACTGGCCACCGTGACGCTGTCGCCTATGCGTATCGATCCCGAATCGGGCTGTTCTGTACCGATAATCATCCGAAACAACGTTGTTTTACCTGCACCGTTCGGTCCGATGATCCCGGCGATGCCGCCCGGTGGCAACGTGAAACTCAAATCGTCCATCAGCAACTGGTCGCCGAAGCCTTTCTTCAGGTTCTTGACTTCGATGACGAGATCGCCGAGACGCGGTCCCGGCGGAATATAGATCTCGTTGGTTTCGTTCCGCTTCTGATAGGCTGGCGATGAGAGTTCTGCGAATTGCTTGAGGCGCGCCTTGGACTTGGCGCGACGACCCTTCGGATTGGCCCGCACCCACCCGAGTTCTGCCTGAATGGCTTTATGCCTCGCTTTCTCCGATGCCGCTTCCGCCGCAAGGCGTTGTTCTTTTTGCTGTAGCCAGGACGAGTAGTTTCCTTTCCAGGGAATACCATAGCCACGGTCCAGTTCGAGAATCCAGCCAGCGACGTTGTCGAGGAAGTAACGATCGTGCGTGACGGCGATGACGGTGCCGGGATATTCCTCAAGAAAACGTTCGAGCCAGGCGACCGACTCGGCATCGAGGTGGTTGGTCGGTTCATCGAGCAACAACATGTCGGGCTCGGCAAGCAGCAGGCGGCAAAGCGCGACGCGACGCCGTTCGCCGCCGGACAGTTTGCTGACGCTGGCATCCCAGGGTGGCAGCCGTAGTGCGTCTGCCGCGACATCGAGCTTGCGATCCAGCTCCCATGCGCCGGCTGAATCAATGGCGTCCTGCAATCTGCCCTGTTCCTCGAGCAGGGCAGTCATCGCGTCATCGTCCATCGGTTCGGCGAACTGCATGCTTATCTCGTTGAACCGGTCCAGGAGTGCCTTTGTTTCGGCGATACCCTCTTCGACGTTCTCCCTGACGTTTTTCGTATCGTCGAGTTCCGGCTCCTGGGGCAGGAAGCCGATGTTGATGCCCGCTTGCGGGCGGGCCTCACCATCGAATTCCTTGTCCAGGCCGGCCATGATTCTCAAGAGCGACGATTTGCCGGAGCCGTTCAAGCCGAGCACGCCGATTTTGGCGCCTGGGAAAAAAACTCAGGGATATGTCTCTCAGGATAAATCGCTTGGGCGGCACCATCTTGGCCACCCCGTTCATCGTGTAGATATATTGCGCCATACCTATGAAGATGCCGGTGGTGAATCTATTGCTTTTCTTCTCGAGTGCCAGAGACGAAAAGCAATAGATTCACCACCGGCACCAATAAAAAACTGAAGCGCGCATTATCCGGTATGCTGCGGCAATAGAAAACAGCATGAGCTGATTTCGGAAAAGCTGTGACAGATATGCCGACGTTCGTCTACAAAGGGGATGCACTGGCCAACTATGGCTTCGGCGACGAGCACCCGTTTGGAGTTGACCGGCACGATGCTTTTCAAACCGAGCTTGCAAATGCGCAACTCGGCACGGCAATTCAATATGTGGACCCGCGCCGAGCCAGCGTTGATGAGCTCGCGCTGTTTCATACACCCGAATACATCGACCGCGTGTCGAAAATGTCGCAGGAGGGCAGAGGATTTCTTGACGATGGAGACACGCCCGCATACCCGGGCATTTTCGATACTGCATCCGACGTCGTCGGCGCGACCCTGGCGGCCGTCGATGCGATTATGGCGGGCGAGTCAAATCGCGCCTTTGTGCCGATCGCGGGGCTGCATCACGCCGGCCGGGGTCACGCAGCAGGATTCTGCGTGTTTAACGATTGCGGCATTGCGGTCGAACACCTGCGACAAAACCATGGCGTGAAGCGAGTCGCCTACGTCGATATCGATGCGCATCATGGTGACGGCGTTTTCTACGGATTCGAGGACGACCCGGATCTGACTATTGCCGACATACACGAAGATGGCCGGTTCCTGTATCCGGGCACCGGTTTCGCGGAGGAAACCGGCAAAGGCAGGGCGAAAGGGACGAAGCTCAATATACCGATGCCGCCGGGCGCCGGGGATTCTGAGTTCGACGTCGCCTGGGCACGAGTTGTGAGCCATATCGATGATGCCGAACCCGAATTCATCATCTTTCAGTGCGGCGCGGATAGCCTGGCAGGCGATCCGATAACGCACCTGCGTTACACGGAAGCGGCACACGCCAGGGCGGCCACGGACCTGTGCGAGTTGGCGGACCGGCATTGCAGCGGCCGTATCATTGCCACAGGCGGCGGCGGCTATAATCTTCGCAACCTGGCCCGGGCATGGACGCGGGTGGTCGAATCCTTCGCGTCGTAGGAGCTGTCCGACCGCCATGGATGGCGGGAGTGCAGGTGTTACAGGAGTATTCACCTGCCTGACGGTCGATCACTTTCCGGGCAAACGTGCCGGTGTTGATACCTTAGATTTTTTCTCTGGCACCCGAGAAAAAATCTAAAGTGTCACCACCAGCACCAAAACACCGGCTGACGTGCTGGAGGAGAATGTATGGGTTTTTTCTCGGGTGCCAGAGAAAAATCCACACATTCTCCTCTAGCAGCAAAAGACATGGCGCAATGAAATCCCTTAGGTACAATGCCCATCTTTAGTCGTCTCAGCCCGCCGGAGATCCCGCAATAATGTTCCTCGAGACAACATCGATCGAAGAATTCGATTCAGAACTTTTCCGCGCTATTGTCGATGAAGCACGCCGCCAGGAGGAGCATGTCGAGCTGATTGCCTCCGAGAACTACGCAAGCCCGCGCGTGATGGAAGCCCAGGGTTCTGTACTGACCAACAAATACGCCGAGGGTTATCCCGGCAAGCGCTACTACGGCGGCTGCGAACATGTCGATGTCGCTGAAAAGCTGGCGATCGAGCGTGCGATGGAACTGTTCGGCGCGGACTATGCCAATGTTCAGCCACATTCCGGATCACAGGCAAATGCGGCCGCATTCCTGGCGCTTCTTAAACCCGGTGACCCAATCCTCGGTATGAGTTTGTCGGACGGCGGCCACCTGACGCATGGTTCTGCTGTTAATTTCTCCGGCAAGCTGTTTGATGCGCAGCAATACGGTGTTGTGGCGGAGACCGGGCTGATCGATTATGAGCAGGTTCAGAGCCTTGCCACCGAACACAAGCCCCGCATGATCATCGCCGGATTCTCGGCCTATTCCAGAATTGTCGATTGGGCGCGTTTCAGGCAGATTGCCGATAGCGTCGGCGCTTATCTGATGGTCGACATGGCACACGTCGCCGGACTGGTCGCGGCAGACCTTTACCCTAATCCTTTGCCGTACGCTGATGTGGTGACGACGACGACGCACAAGACACTGCGGGGCCCGCGGGGCGGCATGATCCTGGCGAAAAAGAACGACGAGCTGACCAAGAAGTTCAACTCACTGGTGTTCCCTGGAACGCAGGGCGGGCCGCTGATGCATGTGATTGCGGCGAAAGCGGTAGCATTGCTCGAGGCCATGAATCCGGAATTCAAGGAGTATCAGGGTAATGTCATCAAGAACGCGCAGATGATGGCAAGTGTCCTCATGGAACGTGGCTACGAAATCGTTTCCGGTGGAACCGACAATCACCTCATTCTGGTGAGCCTCCTGGATAAAGAGATTACCGGCAAGGACGCGGATGCCGCGCTCGATCGTGCGAACATTACAGTTAATAAGAATACGGTGCCCAATGATCCGCGCTCGCCATTTGTAACGAGCGGCCTTCGTCTGGGTACACCGGCGATTACAACGCGTGGATTTGGCACCGAAGAAACGCAGCAGTTAAGCCACTGGATTGGCGACATCCTGGATGACATCAGTAACGAGGTCATGATCAAGCGCGTGCGGGGCAAGGTACTCGATCTTTGCAAGCGCTTTCCGGTTTATACCTGATCTCTTTGATAAGCTGTTAGTCAAACGTCAATTGATGCCTTGTTGGATCACTAGTCATGTATTGTCCGTTTTGCAGCCACGAAGAAACAAAAGTCATCGATTCCAGACTGGCCGGTGATGGCCGGCAGATTCGTCGCAGACGTCAGTGTCTGCGGTGCAACGAACGATTCACAACATTTGAGACCGCGGAACTCGTCATGCCGCGTATCGTCAAGAACGACAACAGCCGTCAGCCGTTCGATGAGTCGAAAGTCCGCGATAGTATGCGGCGTGCTCTCGAGAAAAGGCCCGTGCCGTCGGACGAGTTCGAACAGGCGGTTGGCAGGTTGGTACACAAGCTCCGCACAATGGGCGAGCGCGAAGTTCCGTCCCGCCTGGTCGGCGAGCTCGTCATGGAAGAGTTGCGCAGTCTCGACGAAGTCGCGTACGTCAGATTTGCCTCTGTCTATCGCAGCTTTCAGGACGTTACCGAGTTTCAGGAAGAAATAAAACGCCTTCAGGAAATATCCGACGCGACTGCCAGTCGCGAGCAAATGTCGCTGTTGCCGGAGTTGCCGGGCAAAAAGCGCTGACCGGGCCATGACTGACTTCTCACCAGCCGACTGCGAATTTATGGCGCGTGCGCTAGCTTTGGCGCGTCGCGGAATCTACACAGCACACCCCAATCCGAGAGTTGGGTGCGTCATTGTTCGTGATGGCAGCATCGTCGGGGAAGGTTGGCACCGAAAAACTGGTGAAGCCCATGCAGAGGTAAGCGCGTTGCAGAATGCACGCGCTGCCGCGAAAGGCGCGCGCGCATACGTTACGCTGGAGCCCTGTGCGCATCATGGAAAAACAGCACCCTGTTCTGAGGCGCTGATCAAAGCCGGGATCTCCGAAGTGGTCGTTGCGATGCAAGATCCGTTTCATGAAGTGAACGGCGATGGACTGACCTCTCTCAAAGAAGCGGGCATTGCTATACGCATTGGCCTGATGAGTGAAGACGCGATGCGACTCAACGAAGGATTTGTCTCCCGCGTAAGGCGAAAACGACCCTTCGTCAGGCTGAAGACAGCGGCAAGCCTTGACGGTTGCACGGCCATGGAAAACGGTAAGAGCCAGTGGATTACTGGTCCTGAGGCAAGAGCCGACGTGCAGCGTTTGCGGGCGTCATGCGGAGCAGTTCTGACGGGTATCGGTACTGTGCTTGCGGACGATCCGTCTTTGACTGTACGCGACGAAAGTCTGGCAAATGAGGGCATGCAGCCGCTGCGCGTCATTCTGGACAGCAAGTTGCGCATGCCGCTATCCGCGCGCATGCTGCAGTTGCCAGGGAAAACGGCAGTGTTCTGTATCGATGACGACAACAGCTCAGCGCTCGAGAAGGCGGGTGCATCCATATATGTTGTGCCAGGGCAGGACAACAGGGCCGATCTGACCTCGGTGCTCGCGAAGCTTGCCGAGCTCGAGGTAAATGACGTGCTCGCAGAGGCAGGGCATACACTGGCCGGTAGTCTGCTGGCCGCGGGGCTGGTGGACGAGCTTGTCATTTATCAATCGCCCCATATCATGGGGAGTCAGACACAGGGCATGTTCAGTACGCCTGCCTGGCAGGATATGAGACAGCGCCTGCAACTCGATATTATCGATGTTCGACGCGTCGGAGCCGACACCAGAATCACGGCCCGGCCACTGTCTGACAGCGAAGAATAGTCAGGTCCTTATGTTTACCGGAATCGTTAAAGCCAAGGGCAGGATCCGGTCCCTCAAAAAGCAGGGCGGGGACCTGCGCATGACAGTCGAGTCGAAGGGCCTCGACTGGTCAGCATTCGAAATCGGCGAGAGCATCTCGGTAAACGGCGTTTGCTTGACGGCTGCGGCGCTGCATACGGGCGGCTTTGATGCCGACATATCGGCCGAAACGATGAATGTGACGGCCCTTGCGGGACTCACCAAGGGCAGCGCGGTTAATCTCGAACCCTCGATAAGCCTCGGTGAAAGACTCGGCGGACATCTTGTCAGCGGCCATGTCGATTGTGTGGGCACTGTAAGAGTTCGCGAGACTGATGCCCGCTCGGTTAGACTAAAAATTGAATTGCCAAAGGAATACAGCCGCTACCTGGCGAAGAAGGGTTCCGTCTGTGTTGACGGGGTCAGCCTTACCATCAATGAGGTATCAGCTTGTATGTTTGAAGTGAATATTATTCCTCATACTGCCGAAGAAACGATCATCGGTGATTACTCCGTTGGCACGGCGGTCAATATCGAAGTGGACCTCCTGGCCCGGTATATTGAACGTCTGCTTACGCGTGACGGCGATGCGGAAGACGGCGCCGGTATTTCAAGAGACTTCCTGAAGGCACATGGCTATGCATGACAATACGACACTACACCCGCGGGCATCTGCGTTCAGCGATATTGAGGACATCATTGCTGATATTCGCGACGGAAAAATGGTCATCATGGTCGACGACGAGGATCGTGAGAATGAAGGCGACCTGCTCATGGCCGCCGAAAAAGTCCGCCCGGAAAATATCAATTATATGGCCCGTTACGGGCGCGGGCTGATTTGCCTGACACTGTCGCGAGAGCGTTGCGCGCAACTTCGTATTCCGTTGATGGTTCACGAGACGGACGAACACCATGCAACAAATTTCACGATTTCAATAGAAGCGGCGGAAGGCATAACAACCGGCATCTCCGCTCATGACAGGGCCAAGACTGTGCAGGTTGCCGTTGCACCCGATGCGAAACCGGACGACCTGAAACAGCCCGGACATATTTTTCCGGTCGTGGCGCAAGCGGGCGGCGTATTGGCGCGGGCGGGGCATACTGAGGCAGGCTGCGATCTGGCACGCCTGGCGGGTTTAGAGTCGGCGGCAGTCATTGTCGAGATTTTGAATGATGACGGCAGCATGGCGCGTCGGCCGGATCTTGAAAAATTCGCTCGCAAGCACAGCATAAGGATTGGCACGATTGCCGATCTGATTCGTTATCGGCTGGAGAAAGAACGCTACGTCGAACGTATCGACAAAAAGCCGGTCCAGACCGCTCATGGCGAATTCACCCTGTACTGCTACGACGATCACCTGAATCAGACAGTCCATCTTGCGTTGGTGAAAGGTGACATCCAGGCGAGCACCGAACCGTTGGTGCGTGTTCACCTGCAGGATACGCTCGGCGATATCCTGGGGATTCAGAGCCCTGCGCTGGGTTGGCCGATGGATAGTGTGATCGAGAGAATTTCAAGAGAGGATGTCGGCGTCATCGTCATGCTTAGAGATCAGCAATCATCGCGCGAACTGATGGACGCGGTCGGCAGTTTGTCCGAAGTAAAGGATGACCTCGAAAGCCGGCGAAGCGGCGACGAGGTTCTCCGGACTTATGGCGTGGGTGCACAAATCCTGAGGGACCTCGGCGTGCAACGCATGCGCGTGCTGTCGGCGCCGAAACAAATGTATGCAATCTCAGGCTTTGATCTGGAAATTACGGAGTACGTCGAAAAATAACGGACAATAATTGGCGAAAAAAAGAAAATGGACAAAGTAAAAATAATCGAAGGCGACCTTGTTGCGAGGGATGCGCGGTTTACAATTGTCGCCACGCGATTCAACGACTTTATTGTTGAGTCACTAATCAAAGGTGCCGTGAACTGTTTGTGCCGGCATGGCGTCAACGAGACGGATATCGAACTCATACGCGTACCGGGTTCGTATGAAATGCCGTTGGTCGTGGAAAAGGTGGCCGTACAGCGCCGATGCGATGGTATCGTGGCGCTTGGCGCAGTGATCCGCGGTGCGACGCCGCATTTCGATTACGTCGCTGGTGAGTGCACGCGCGGCATCGCCGCGGTCAGTCGTCAGCATGGCATTCCGATCGGAGTCGGTGTGCTGACAACTGACACGATCGAACAGGCTATTGAGCGTGCCGGTACCAAGGCCGGCAACAAAGGCGAAGAAGCCGCGCTGGCTGTCATCGAAATGGTCAACCTGCTGCGACTGCTGGATTAAGCAAATCAGTTTTTTTGCGCGCCAGTAGCCCGGATGATTCACCACTATGAAATGCCGTCTCTTGCGCTCTCTCCTGGTCTTTGATCGTCCGAGGAGTTTTCTGCCGGACATACACAGGCTTTTTCCACTCACTCGGACAATCCCTCAGTCAATAAGATTCCCGGCCGTTCTTGCGAAGCAACTGATAAAACATGCGGGCAGGGTGCGGCAAGGAGATGAAAATGGGCAAGGCTGATTCGGCAGGTGCGCGCAGCCGCGCTCGAGAGTTAATACTGCAGGCCCTTTACCAGAAACTACTAACTGGCCATGACTGTGCGGAATTGCTGAGGCAGTTCAAGGACGGCGACCATTATCAGTGCGCAGATCAGCAATATTTCGACGAAACACTGCCGGCAATCTGCGAAGGACAGGCTGCACTCGAAGAGAAAATCGCCGAGTTCACCGACCGGCCGCTGTCGCAACTCGATCCTGTCGAAATGGCCATCTTGTTGCTCGGCTTCTTCGAACTTGCGGAAAGGACGGATGTGCCTTACCGGGTCGTAATTAACGAGTCGGTCAACCTCGCAAAGCGCTTCGGTGCGGTGGACGGGTACAAGTACATCAATGCGTTGCTCGACAAGGCAGCTGACAAACTGCGTCCGGCAGAGACATCCGGATCGGCCCGGTAGGAGGAATCTTCCGCGGTGGATGAGTTTGCATTGATTCGGCGTTTTTTCGACCGGCCAGTGAAAGATGACAGCGTACGGCTGGGTATCGGCGATGACGGTGCTGTTATCGTGCCGGATCCCGGCCGCGAGCTGATCAGCGTCGTCGATACTATAGTCGCGGGCGTTCATTATCCTCTCGATCTACCACCATTCGACGTCGGATATCGTTCGGTTGCGATTAATCTCTCGGACATTGCGGCCATGGGGGGAAGGCCTCGATGGATGACGCTGGCGCTCAGTATTCCGCAAGCCGACAGGGGTTGGCTGGCGCTGTTTGCGGAGGGCCTGTTTACCGCGGCGGCCGAGGCCAGGGTTTCCCTCATCGGTGGCGATACGACTCGCGGCGAGACAACTGTCGTCAGCGTGCAACTACTGGGCGACATCAATCCGCATGACCTTATCAAGAGATCCGGCGCTGGCCCGGGCGACAGCATCTTTGTTACGGGAACACCGGGCGATGCAGCCGCCGGTCTCTCACTGCTCAAGAGCGGCTCCGATCAGACGGGCGAAAGCGAATATCTCATCGGTCGGTTTGTGCGACCGACAGTGCGACTCGCATTTGCCTCGTCAATCACAAGACTTGCCAGTGCCGCGATCGACTTGTCGGACGGTTTGTATGCGGATCTGCAAAAGCTTCTGATGGCAAGCAAGGCAGGCGCAAAACTGGAGCTTTCGCAGTTGCCGTTGTCCGCAGAGATTCTTGCCAAATTTGATTACGACGAAGCAATAAAATTTGCGCTCGCCGGCGGCGATGATTACGAGCTTTGTTTTACGGTGCCTCAATCCAAAGATGCTGAAATTCATGCCGTTGCGAAAAAAAATCAGGTGCAGGTGACGTGTATCGGGGAGGTCGTATCGGGTGACGGCATCGAGTGCACCAAAGACGGTGTACCTTTCGCGTACACAGATCCTGGTTACCGGCATTTCTGAAAGGTTGGGAGCCCAAAATATGGCAGTGGTCGACGCAGAAATCAGACGAAAAGTTCTACGTGATCCGGTGAACCTGCTGGCATTCGGTTTGGGAACCGGACTGTCGCCGGTCGCACCGGGCACCATGGGGTCTCTCCTCGGAGTGGCACTGGCCTGGGCCACGCTGGACCTGCCGCTGGAATTACGCCTTGTGGTCGCCATCGCGCTGATATTGGGCGGTATCTGGCTGTGCGGCGAGAGCGCCCGGCGCATTGGTGTGCACGACCACCCGGGTATTGTCTGGGACGAGATCGCCGGGATCTATCTGGTACTCCAGGCCGCACCCTCGACAACAATGGCCTGGGCCTTGGGATTCGGGCTGTTCAGGCTCTTTGACATCTGGAAACCCTGGCCGATTCGCGACCTGGATCACAGACTGAAAGGCGGCCTCGGAATTATGCTGGATGACCTTGTTGCCGCTCTGTACACCGCATTATTACTGGTGTTGTCGGGGTGGCTGATGTTCTGAATAGTTGAGAACAAATGGCCCGTTCCGCAACAGAACTGCAGCAACCTTCTGACGCCCCGGCGAAGATCGGCAAGTACGTCATTATCAACAAAGTCGGTAAGGGCAGTACCGGTACCGTCTATCTCTCACACGATCCTTACTACCGCCGCGACGTCGCGATCAAGGTCTATAACATCGAGGAAGATTCCGATCCCGACCGTGCCAAGGTGTCCCGCAAGATGTTCTACAACGAAGCTCACATGGTGGGCATGTTGCAACACCCGAACATCATGCCGATCTACGACGCGGGCGAAGAAGGTGGCAAATACTACGTCGTTACCGAACATGTTCAGGGTGCACGCACACTGGCAGCCTATTGCCGCCCGGACAATTTGCTGCGCGTCGACGATGTCGTAGAAATAATTTACAAATGCGCCAAGGCGCTGCATTACTCACACGGCAGGGGCGTCATTCACCGCGACATCAAACCGAGTAACGTGATGCTGACGATCGATAACGACGTGAGGATCATCGACTTCGGCATCGCGATTTGTAATGACTCGGATGTTTCGCGCATTGAAGGTATCGCCGGATCGCCGAGTTACATGTCACCTGAACAAGTGCAATCGGAGGAACTGACACCTCGATCGGACCTCTACTCACTTGGTGCCGTGCTTTATGAACTGCTGACCGGTTTCCGGCCGTTCCGCGCAGATAATCTGTCGAAGTTGTTGCATCAGATCGTTTATGCAACACCACCACCGGTTCATACCTACCGCGATGACATTCCGGAAGAGCTCGAGAACGTCGTGGCGATGTCCATGCAAAAAGATCCGGACAAACGCTGCGCGAGCGGTGCCGCAATGGCCGCCGACCTGACTCACGTCTATCAGGATCTCCGGACTAAATATGACAGCCTCGACAACCAGGAACACTTCGATTTGCTGCGCACGCTCACCTTCTTCCATGAATTCTCGCATGCCGAAATCTGGGAAGTGCTTCGAGCCAGTGATTGGCATGAGTACAAAGACGGCGAGGACATTGTCCGCGAAGGTGAGATGGATGACCGTTTCTACATCATCGTTTCCGGACAGGCCGCCGTGGAAGCCAATGGCAGGGCTCTCGGTATGCTCAAGAGCGGAGCTTGTTTTGGTGAGACCAGTTACGTCCGCGGCGCAAAACGAACTGCATCTATCAGAGCCAATGGCCCGGTCACAATTCTCAGAGTCAGCTCAACCCTGATGGAGCAGGTCTCGTCCTCCTGCCAGTTACGTTTCAACAAAGTCTTCCTGCGCTCGCTGATTACCCGCCTCCAGGGAGATGGCGGCAACAGTAATTAAGCAAAAAATGGTGCCGGGCACCGGATTCCCCCCCCACACTTTCTTACGCTTCAGTGTTGGTTACAATAAGGAATCTGATTCAACGCAGTGACTGGCGTGACGTCATGCCGAGTACCGAACAACTTGATCAAAGCGCACCCGCCAGGGCGCTGGACCGCGACAGCATTCCGAATCTCGACCTGCGGGGCTTGTTTGCTGACGACGATGTGCTGCGCTCGATGCTGGTTGAGCAGATCCGGAGTGCCTGCCTCGAAACCGGCTTCTTCTATGTCCACAATACCTGTGCCGATGATGACGCTGTGCAGAAGGCTTTGGTGGCAACGCGGACATTCTTCGCTTTGGCCGACGACAGCCCGATCAAGCTGGATGTTCACAACGAGCAAGCAAGCGGCCTCAAAGGCTGGACACCGATTTTTGGCGAGCCCGCCTATCAAAAAGACACGGTTGCCCATGTTGAGTCTTTCGATATCGGCCAGGAATTGACCCCGGATCAATACCGGAGCCTGGCGATAGAGCCAAATATCTGGCCGGATGTGCAAGGGTTCCGCGACGCGATTCTCGACTACTATGAGCAGACCACCCGGCTGGGTAGAGCATTGAGCGAGGTCTTTGCGGAGATACTGGGCGTCGAGCGAAACTTCATTAACGAACGCAGCCGCGAAAAGGCACCGCGCACGATGCGCCTGCTGCATTACCCGGCCAACGACGCACCGGTCGATAAACGCAATGTCGGTATCGCGGCCCATACCGATTTCGAGTGTTTCACGATCATGAACCAGACCGCGGCGGGACTCGAACTGACCGATGTCAACGGGCACTGGTGCGAGGCACCGTCAGATATTGGTGCCTTTACAGTCGTCCTCGGTGACATGATGGAGCGATTTTCCAACGGCTGGCTGAAGGCGACCGGGCATCGCGTTGTCAACACGCCGTGGACACGGTACTCCATGATCCTGTTTTTCGCGGTAGACGGAGACTACACGGTTGCACCGCTGCCCCGGTTCATCAGCCCGGAAAATCCGGCGCGATACGACCCTGTTACACAGGGCGAACATATTGCACGGGAGCTGGAGCGATCCAACGCATACCGGCAGGCAGCATCGAGCCGGTAGGGGTATGGTGCTGGGTACCGGATTGATCTAG